>Ga0207081_1197_pt2 | contig 9513 bp, 1 predicted proteins | sample Alteio_BWMinHeat_59_FD_153524 | JGI IMG/M metagenome (GOLD analysis project Ga0207081, IMG submission 153524) | Enriched cells from forest soil in Barre Woods Harvard Forest LTER site, Petersham, Massachusetts, United States -... | ecosystem: Environmental > Terrestrial > Soil > Temperate forest >... | reverse complement strand
ATTACATCCGTTAGCATCACGCCGACGCCGCCCCTGACGGCAACGAATAATGGGCCGGTTTGCTCAGGTGTCCAGGATACCTTGCTGCTGCAGGCTGTCAGCGGGCCGGGGGCCACTTATAGCTGGGCGGGGCCATATACTTTTTCTTCACTGAACCAGAACCCTTACCGGACGCCGGTTATCTACGAATATGGCGGTGTATACCAGGTAACAGCTTTTCTTTACGGATGTCCTTCGGCTATAGTTAATGACACCGTAATTGTGCGGCAGACGCCCGAACCACCTGTTGTGGCATGGCTTACCTATTGCCAGTTCTACCCGGCGCCACCGCTACAAGCTATGGGCGACAGCATATTGTGGTATCCGACTGACACTGCATATGGCATTGGCAGCCTGGTACCACCGGTACCTTCTACAACTGAAGTAGGGGTATCCTGGTTTTATACTTCGCAGACTTTGATGAGCTGTACCAGCTACATTGATTCTATAAAAGTGGCTGTGAACCCTAAGCCAATAGTAACGGTGAGCAACGATACCGCAATATGCCCGCATGATACCCTAACGCTTACTGCAATAGACACTGACCCGATAGCTTACTACCACTGGTCGCCTTCCATATACCTGGCCGATACTTCCAGTGCAGCTATTGTAGCCAGGCCGGAGACAAATGTAGCCTATACCGTGGTGGCAAGCAACCAATTTGGTTGTTCGGATACCGCACATGTGATGGTAACTGTAGAATCAGCAGCAGTGCTGAACCTCGGAGATTCGGTAACATTGTACCCCGGTGAAAGCTACCAGTTGGATCCGCAGACCAATTGCACCTCGTTTACCTGGTTCCCTCCTGCGGGCTTAGACAATGCCCATGTTTCCGGCCCGTTGGCATCACCACAGATCAGCACTATATATACAGTGCGCGGGGAAACAAGCTGGGGCTGTATCACATATGCTTCCATCAGTATCTATGTAAACGCTGATGCATCGCTTGTATTGCCAAATGCATTTAGCCCCGGCAGCAGCGCCAACAGTGAATTTAAGATCATTAAAAGGGGCATTGTGACGCTAAAGTATTTCCGGGTATTTGACAGGTGGGGTGTAAAAGTATTTGAGACTACTAACATAGATCAGGGATGGGATGGCACCTTCAGTGGCACCCCACAGCCGTTTGGGGTATATGTGTATGAGATAGGTGCCATAACCAACACCGGCAGCAACTTTGAAAAACACGGGAATGTAACCCTGCTGCGATAAAGTTATACTATGCAAAGCATAAATTAGAGACTTTTTACGTTGCTCCTTTGCCGCCCTGTCTTTTATAATTTACTTATTATCAAACGAATATTTGCGCCTTCGCTCCTTTGCGGGAAATTCTTTACGCAACAATTTTCCTATATTCCCAATTGTTATTTTACTTTTATTTGAGTCATACCTTGCGACCTACAAATTTATTCGTCAAAAAATATAAAAAATTATATAATTATTTATAAAAATATTTTTATAAATAAAAATTATGCTTATAACACAGCGCCTTTCTAAAAATGGGCCGACTGTGCTGTGTGATTTATATCTAAACTTTTGTGTCCACTTTTTTGATTTAAAAATTGAATATATGTAGCGCAGCCTGTCCCGTTTTTTTTTCGGGAAGCCCGGTACAGCCATCAATGGGTCGAAGGTTGAACGGCAACGTGCTGAAATTTTATCGAAGTGAGCAATCCTGAACTATGACCAACAGCCGACAGTAGCCAAATTGGAGCAGGCACGCGAATTTACACCTTGAGCAGTATATCTGATTATTAATCACTGATTAATATACTCCTGGCCAGTACAAAATAACCTTGCATTATATAGGAATCTTACAATAATATTGGTATTTTTGGCATAACCGATATAACCTGTAAAAATGCCTGCGTTGAAGCGCATACAACTAATTGCAAATAACAGAAGCATTTTGTTCCTCTGCTTTTTACTGGCAAATTTCTTTGCCATAAAGGCCCATGCACAGTTTGGCATTATTAACACCATTGCCGGTACAGGCACACCTGGATATACCGGGGACGGAGGGCAGGCCACTGTTGCCGAGTTAAATTTTCCATTAGGCCTTTGGGTTGATCCGGGGGGAAACATTTATATAGCTGATACGGCAAGTAACGTTATCAGGATGGTAACTCCCGCAGGTATTATTAGCACTGTTGCCGGAAACGGAACGCCTGGGTTTGGTGGTGACGGGGGCCCGGCCGTTAGCGCCATGCTAAACCGCCCGACAACTGTATGCATGGATGCTGCAGGCAACCTCTTTATAGCTGACTATGATAATAACCGCATAAGAAAAGTAAGCGGGGGGATAATTACGACAGTAGTAGGAAATGGGACCCCTGGGTTTTTCGGAGATGCCGGGCCGGCGACCTCCGCCGAGCTTGACCACCCCTTTGGCGTATGGGTGGACGGCTCTGAGAATATAATATTTACTGATCTTGCTAACCATCGGGTGCGAGAAGTAAATGGGGGAACCGGTATCATTTCCACTATTGCAGGAACGGGGGTCAGCGGTTTTTGCTGCGATGGCAGCCTGGCCACCCTCGGCTCATTTACAGACCCTGCCGGCATCTGTGAAGACCCCGGAGGTATCATCTATTTTTGTACGCAGGCGGGTGATGCAAGGGTTCGGAAAATTGATTTGGCTGGCATCATACATACGGAAATGGGTGATGGTATAGCCAGCTATGGCGGCGATTGCGGGCCCGCTACCACTGCCGAAATTGAGTGGCCGCAAACCGTTGCCTCGGATGCGGCCGGCAATATATATTTAGCTACGGAAGCGGACTACCGGATAAGAGTTGTGGATGCTGCCACTGGAATTATTCATACTGTGGCAGGTGACGGAAGCGCCATTTTCTCCGGCGATGGCGGCTCGCCTTTGTCGGCGGGAATGGATGTGTTTGGTGTAGCTTTAGATGCAGCGGGCAACATATACATTTCAGGCAATAACAGGGTGCGTAAAGTTACTATTGCCCTGCACAATGATACGGTAAGCACTTTTTGCTTAGGTGATTCCGCAGTTCTGGGCAGCGCGACTACCTTTGCGGATTCTTTGCGATGGAATACCGGCGCTACCACATCTTCCATTACCGTACATACCCCCGGCATCTATTGGGTCAACATATACGTATGTACCTATGTTACCAGGGATTCGTTTGTTGTGCCCGGATGCCTGCATCCGGTAAACAACGGGCCTCTATGCCCTGGCGATACCTTAAAACTACAGGCGATAGGAGATTCCACTAATGCCACCTACTTCTGGTATGGCCCAGGTATGTTTACAAGTACTTTGCAAAATCCGGTGATACCACACATTACTGCTTCGGACTCTGGTGTGTATCATGTTGTAAAAACGGTGGATGGAGTAACTGACACGGCTACCACCGATGTGGTTGTAAAGCCATTGCCGGTTGTGACCGCAGGAAGCAATAGCCCGGTTTGTTCCGGTATCGGGGACACTATCATGCTTACTGCCAGTCCTGACTCTACAGGCGAAACGTTTACGTGGACAGGCCCAAATGGCTTTTCATCTACATTGCAAAATCCTTTTATAGTGGCGCCTCTTCTCATGGACCAGGGATTATACAAGGTAGTTACGGTATTAAATGCCTGTAAGGACAGCGGGTCGGTATTTGTAGTTGTTGATTCTACCCCTGTAGCGCCAGTTGCCGGCAGCAATGCGCCAATATGCTCACAGAGAGATACGCTGAAATTTACTGCCACAGATGCGACATCGGGAGTGAGCTTCTCATGGAGCGGCCCGCTTGGGTTTACATCCTCGCTTCAAAATCCGGTGATTCTCCCGAACGTGCATGTGCCGGCTTCGGGCGCTTATACGCTTACTGCTACATTGTTAACAGTGGACATTGCCTGCACATCCCGGGATACAATTGCTATAGTTGTGGATTCCACTCCATCTTTACCTGTGCTGGGAAGTAATTCACCGGTATGTTCGGGTAACCCTTTACTACTGACCGCCTCAGGCACCATGGGAGCAAATTATAGCTGGAACGGCCCCAACCTGTTCACATCCGCTTTGCAGAATCCGACGATTAATCCTGCGCCAACAATTGCATCCGGTACTTATACGGCATTCGCTAAAATTATTTATCCGGGCATACCGGGTGGCTGCATTTCGGATACGGCTACATTGTCGGTAGAAGTAGACTCTACACCGGCATTACCTTTGGCTTCCAGTAATTCTCCCGGCGCCCCCGGCCCGACACGATGCGAAGGAGATACATTGCAGCTAACGGCTTTTGATACTACGGCGGGCGTAAGCTATAGCTGGATAGGGCCGGGAACATTCACATCTACAAATGAGAATCCTTTAATAATACATGCAACTTCGGCGGCTACCGGGTCTTATACGGTGACGGTAACATTGGGCGGATGCAACGCTTTTGCCATTATTTCTGTAAGTATAACACCTACGCCACCGCTTACCGCGACAAATAATGGGCCGATATGTACCGGAGTAAGCGACACGCTGCTCCTGCAGGCATATTGCGGGCCGGGAGCTACTTATAGCTGGGCCGGGCCTTATACTTTTTCTTCATTGAATCAAAACCCCTACCGGACGCCCGTTGTTTACGAATACGGTGGGGTGTACCAGGTAACCGCATTTCTTGACGGTTGCCCGTCTGATGTTGTAAATGACACGGTAATTGTGCGGCAGACACCCGCGCCACCCATTGTGGCATGGCTTACGTATTGCCAGTTCTACCCGGCATCGCCGCTACAGGCTATGGGCGACAGCATACTGTGGTACCCGACGGATACCGCACATGGCGTTGGCAGCCTGGTACCACCGGTGCCTTCTACCACTGAAGTTGGGGTATCCTGGTTTTATACTTCGCAGACTTTAATGAGCTGTACCAGCTATATTGATTCCATAAAAGTGGCCGTAAACCCTAAGCCGATAGTGACGGTGAGCGACGATACGGCCATATGCCCGCATGATTCGGTAACACTTACCGCTATTGACACTGACCCATTGGCTTACTACCACTGGTCGCCCTCCATATACCTGACTGATACTTCCAGTGCGGCTATAGTAGCTAAGCCGGAAACAAATGTGGCCTATACCGTGGTGGCAAGCAACCAGTTCGGCTGTTCTGATACAGCACATGTGACGATAACTGTAGAATCAGCAGCAGTGCTGAACCTCGGAGATTCTGTAACATTGTACCCCGGTGAAAGCTACCAATTGGACCCGCAGACCAATTGCACCTCGTTTACCTGGTTCCCTCCTGCGGGCTTGGACAATGCCCACGTTTCCAGCCCTGTGGCATCACCACAGATCAGCACTATATATACGGTGCGTGGGGAAACAAGTTGGGGCTGTATCACAGACGCCTCTATCAGCATTTATGTAAACTCCGATGCATCACTTGTATTGCCAAATGCATTTAGCCCCGGCAGCAGCGCCAACAGTGAATTTAAGATCATTAAAAGAGGCATTGTAACATTGCAGTATTTCCGGGTATTTGACAGGTGGGGGGTAAAAGTATTTGAGACCACTAATATAGACCAGGGATGGGATGGCACATTCAATGGTACCCCCCAGCCATTTGGGGTATATGTATATGAGGTAGGCGCCATTACCAACACTGGCAGTAACTTTGAGAAACATGGGAATGTAACACTGATACGATAAATCATATAAATAATACAATTATTTAGCTTTGCCCTTAATGCTGGGGGATTTATTATTACAAAAAATGAGTACCTTACCCATCCATTTATAGGTTTTTACCTGTCTTTTTACTACAGGGTTATTTGTTTTGCGGGAAAACAGATCGTTTTCCTGAATAATTTATTAACGAACCGGAGTATGAAGCATTATTTCTTTTTCTTTATTATAGGCCTTTCACTATTATTTGGTGATACTTCATTCGCCCAAATGGTAAGCCCGAATGTATTTTTGCAAGGCGCTTATCTTGAAATTGGCCAGGATACCATGGGTGCATTTGGTACCTGTAGCTCACCTGCGGGATATCATCCGCATGTTTCAGGAACAGCATTGGGTGAAGTATATGATTACGGACATGACGGCTGGGGTGTGGGATCCCCCCCATACATGGGCGATTATACAGAGCCGGGCGACCCGGTTGAAGGGTGGAGTGTTCAAATAGGGCTGACAGAGTATAAAAATTGGGTAAGCGGCGGCCTTTGTTCAGGTTCTTTTTCTATTCCGGGAGCCAATACCAGTTATACAAACGCAGGCGGCACAATTGCGGCAACGTGGACGGGCGCTATACTCGGGCTTAGTATTGTTGCAGAGACGCGGGTAGATACTTTAGCTTCGGCAGTGGTTGTCACTGTTAGGTTTTATAATACTACTGCCTCACCAATAGCTGACGTCTACTATCAGCGCATGTGTGATCCAGATAACGCTTCTACATGGGGTATGGGATCTGCTACTTATAATGTAGTTGTACATCAGAATGAGGATGCAAGACATGAAGTCCTTGTTTCATCAGTAGCAGATAGTTTTGTTTCCGGGGTAGAGACTTACGAACTGTTCACCTATATGGGCCTCGGCACAAAAGATTGCCGCGCAAAATGTGCTGTGCTCACAAGTGGCTTAACTCCCAGCTCCCTTCCTTCTACTGCATTTGGTGAGTTCCCTCCCGACTCCACCAGGCTTGGAGACAGCTCTTTAAATGATGTCGGAATTATTCTCGCGTACAGTCTCGGCACCATTGCTCCCATTGGAAGCCCCGGAGACAGCGCTGTTATCTCTTTTGCCTATATCTTTAATCATAATGATGGTATTGACAGCGCTTTCCCGGATCCGCAATTACTTGTGGATACCTCACTCGTACCTAACTCCATAGAACCATATCCCACTTATGACACTTTTAGTACTTGTAATTATCCGGGAATTGCTTCGATACCGGTGAAGGTATTAAATGCAGTTGATAAAAACTGGACTTGGAGCTCATGGACGTGGTCTCCTTCAACGGGTCTGGCTGCTACAACAGGTGTTAATAATTCGATTGCCGTTGCCGCACTGTCTGGTCCAACTACCTATACTATTACAGGTACTGACAGCGCCGTAAACATGTTTTCATGTAATTACAGGGTTTTTTATCTTACCGTTATTCCATGTTTTCATGCTACCAGTAATTCTCCCGTTGGAGCAGGAATATGTTTATATGACAGTTTGAAACTAGTGGGGCATGGAGATTCTACTGGCGCAACATATTTCTGGTACGGGCCCAATGGTTTCACGTCTACAGGCCAAAGCACATTCAGGACAGGTCTTACGCTGGCAGATACAGGTGTTTATCATGTTATCAAAACTGTGGGGCTATTGCATGATACTGTAAGTACCGACGTTGCACTTAACCCATCACCCGTCGTAACGGCATCCAGCAATGGGCCGATCTGCTCCGGAGGGGCTAATGTCTTAACGCTAAGCGCCAGCCTTTATGCTGCGGGAGAAACATTTGCCTGGACCGGGCCTAATGGTTTCACCTCCGGTGTGCAGAATCCTTCTGCAACGGGGCTACCGGCATCTTCTTCTGGTACATATGAGGTAGTTACTATGCTTAATGGCTGTATAGATAGCGGCAGCGTAGTTGTGAGTATTGATTCCACACCTGCGCTGCCTGCAATCAGCAGCAATGCGCCTATTTGCTCTCACAGGGATTCACTGAAGTTTACCTCTGGCGATGCAACACCGGGAGTAACCTACGCCTGGAGCGGGCCGCTCGGCTTTACTTCCTCACTCCAAAACCCGTATATATTACCTGATGTGCATCTGCCTGCTTCGGGCGTCTACACGGTAACTGCAACATTAAACACAGATGGATTAGCCTGCTTTACTCAAACTACAACCACAGTCGTAGTTGACTCCACTCCATATCTGCCAATAGCCGGCAGCAATGGGCCCGATATATGTACAGGCACTCCATTGCTGCTGACCGCAACCAGTACTATCGGCGCTAATTATAGCTGGACGGGGCCTGACCTGTTCACTTCGGCTTTACAGAATCCAACGATCAGCCCCGCGCCAACAGTGGCAACAGGCATTTATTTTGTAGCTGCCACTATCGTTTATCCCGGCATACCGGGCGGGTGCACGTCTGACACCGCTTCAATCTATGTAGCAGTGGATTCCACTCCTGTGATACCTACGGCAAGCAGCAATTCCCCCGGCGCACCTGGGCCTACCCTGTGCCAGGGTGATACTTTAAAGCTGATGGCTACAGACCCGACTGCCGGTGTAAGTTATACATGGGCCGGGCCTGATGTATTCACATCAACCGACCAGAACCCGATACTGATACACGTTAGTCCCGGAGCTACAGGGTCGTATACAGTTTCAGCTTCACTTGGTATTTGTATTGCCTCTGCTATTACCTCCGTAAGTATAACACCTACGCCACCGCTTACCGCGACAAATAATGGGCCGATATGTACCGGAGTAAGCGACACGCTGCTCCTGCAGGCATATTGCGGGCCGGGAGCTACTTATAGCTGGGCCGGGCCTTATACTTTTTCTTCATTGAATCAAAACCCCTACCGGACGCCCGTTGTTTACGAATACGGTGGGGTGTACCAGGTAACCGCATTTCTTGACGGTTGCCCGTCTGATGTTGTAAATGACACGGTAATTGTGCGGCAGACACCCGCGCCACCCATTGTGGCATGGCTTACGTATTGCCAGTTCTACCCGGCATCGCCGCTACAGGCTATGGGCGACAGCATACTGTGGTACCCGACGGATACCGCACATGGCGTTGGCAGCCTGGTACCACCGGTGCCTTCTACCACTGAAGTTGGGGTATCCTGGTTTTATACTTCGCAGACTTTAATGAGCTGTACCAGCTATATTGATTCCATAAAAGTGGCCGTAAACCCTAAGCCGATAGTGACGGTGAGCGACGATACGGCCATATGCCCGCATGATTCGGTAACACTTACCGCTATTGACACTGACCCATTGGCTTACTACCACTGGTCGCCCTCCATATACCTGACTGATACTTCCAGTGCGGCTATAGTAGCTAAGCCGGAAACAAATGTGGCCTATACCGTGGTGGCAAGCAACCAGTTCGGCTGTTCTGATACAGCACATGTGACGATAACTGTAGAATCAGCAGCAGTGCTGAACCTCGGAGATTCTGTAACATTGTACCCCGGTGAAAGCTACCAATTGGACCCGCAGACCAATTGCACCTCGTTTACCTGGTTCCCTCCTGCGGGCTTGGACAATGCCCACGTTTCCAGCCCTGTGGCATCACCACAGATCAGCACTATATATACGGTGCGTGGGGAAACAAGTTGGGGCTGTATCACAGACGCCTCTATCAGCATTTATGTAAACTCCGATGCATCACTTGTATTGCCAAATGCATTTAGCCCCGGCAGCAGCGCCAACAGTGAATTTAAGATCATTAAAAGAGGCATTGTAACATTGCAGTATTTCCGGGTATTTGACAGGTGGGGGGTAAAAGTATTTGA
>Ga0207081_1231_pt1 | contig 9567 bp, 6 predicted proteins | sample Alteio_BWMinHeat_59_FD_153524 | JGI IMG/M metagenome (GOLD analysis project Ga0207081, IMG submission 153524) | Enriched cells from forest soil in Barre Woods Harvard Forest LTER site, Petersham, Massachusetts, United States -... | ecosystem: Environmental > Terrestrial > Soil > Temperate forest >... | reverse complement strand
TAGTTATTGAAGGTAATACCACACCTTTCGTAACTGTTCCGAGTCCAACTTTTGATACATTCGATGTTTGCGCGCATCCCGGCGATGATACCGTGATCGTGGATATTTTACATGCCACCACAGGCAACTGGACCTGGAGCCACTGGACATGGGCGCCGTCAACTGGCTTAACTTCTACGACAGGTACAGTTGATACGATTATTTCCAGTGTACTGCCCCCGTCCATCACTTATACCATCACCGGCACTGACAGCAGCGGCCCGGGTGTAATGCTGAACTGCCAGAATAAAGTTTTCTACCTGACGATACTCACCTGTAATCTTTGTGTAAACAACAGCCCATGCCAGGGAGATACCCTATACCTGAAACGCAAGGGCGATTCCACAGGCTGCACCTATTTCTGGTATGGCCCTCCGGGTTCCGGGTTCACAAGTACCCTCCAGGACCCCTTCATTTATCCGTCTACCCTTGCTGATGCTGGAATGTTCTATGTGGTCAGGACCTTGCTGGGCGTGCATGACACAGACAGTACGTTTGTGACCATACATCCGTTACCGGTAGTAACGGCATCAAGCAATGCACCGTTGTGCGCATCTCCGATCGGTACCCTGACGCTGTTCGCTAACCCATCCAGCCCCGGAGAAACCTTTAGCTGGACAGGCCCCGACGGGTTTACTTCCTCTCTTCAGAACCCTACTGTACCGTCATTTACAGAGCCGCATACCGGCACTTATTGGGTGTTTACCACCACGACCTTTGGCTGCAGGGACAGCGCTAATACGGACGCTGAACTGATAAGCCAGCCTCCTGCACCCGAGATCCGAGGGGACAGCTTTTATTGCGAGGGGGCTACCTTTGTACCCTTCCATGTAACCGATTCAGCGGGCCATGTGCTTGATTCTATAGCGCTGTGGTATGCAACAGCTACAGGTGGGTTGAGCACTACCGTGCCATCAACCATTGATACGGCTGTGCCCGGATTATACACCGTATATGCCAGTATTTTGGTAGGCAGTTGCGAAAGCCCCAGGGGCCATGATACCGTAAGGGTACGTACCACCCCACCCGCCCCGCTTGTTACAGGCACACTACAGTATTGCCAGGGTGTAGGGTCATTTGACACGCTGAATGTCCATCATACAGCAACCGGTGTGGCGCACTGGTATACGCCACCGTCAGCGCCACCATCGGGAACTTCCAGCTTATCTGAGCCGATCCCGAACATTTATGTGGTACCACCCCCTGCATCCCCTGACGGAGCTTATATTTATTTAGTGACGCAAACTGATTCGCTTTGCCAGGGTCCGCCGCGGACGGTGACCATTACGATATACCACAAACCATCGCCACCCATAGTACATCCGCAGCCGTGGTGCCAGTTCCAGACTCCCGGCCCCGTGTCGGCAACACCGAGCGGAACAGGGGATAATTTAACATGGTATGGCCCCGGAGTAACCGTAGGTACCAGCTCACCCCCGACGCCAAATACCTTAACAGCGCCGGATTCGATCAGCTATTATGTTACAGAGACCACGCCATCGCCAGCCGGCTGTGTGAGCGATAGTGCGCGTGATGTGGAGATCATCATTAAAAAACCTGCCCCGCCTGTGACGAGGGATGTATGGTATTGCCAGCATGGGGCAGCGCTGCCCCTGAATGCGGAAGTGGACAGTGCCGCCAGTTCTTACCTGAAGTGGTATTTTAATGGCGCATTGCTTGTTAATCCGCTTACTGATACAATTCCGTTCACACCCGTTCCGCCAACAGACACGACTCCCGGTAACACTACCTGGTATGTGACCCAAACGGTGAATACCTGTGAGAGCGACAGCGCATCAGTAACGGTAACCATACTGTATAAACCGGTATTCGATATTATCGCCAGCCAGCCCTATGTGTGCCAGTTTGATTCAATAACCCTGAAATATGACGGGCCGGAACTGGTAGCGCCATCCTATTCATGGACCTTGCCGGAAGGCGCCTCATTTGCCGGCGGCACACATGTGTATGATGACTCCGTGCTCGTGAATTTTGATTCGGCGGTTGTGAACAACTATGTGGTACTTACGGTAAGCGACGACAGCGGCAAGTGCACGTCGGATACATCTATAAGGATAACTATAGTAACGCAGCCATCAGCGCAGGCTTATACCAAACCTGATGTGTGCCTTGGAGATACTGTATTGCTGTCATTGTCATCGAAGACCGTAGATGCGACCACCTATGCATGGTATATAGACTATATCGCAATGGCGAACTCACAGTCTGTGACCATCATATCAGCCAATTCAAACAGTGGCGGGCCATTCAGCATCAGTTGGGTAGATAGCGGGCGGCATATAATAGAGGTACATTCCTTCAGCCAGGAGGGCTGTAAATCAGCGCCATGGTATGATACGATCAATGTGCATGTGACACCGGATGCCCATTTCAAAATAACGAGCGCCAATGCAGGGGGCTGTATAGAAGACAGCGTACAGTTCACCGCCGATGTAGCCGACTATAATAACTCCTATGTGTGGTCACCGGCCCATTCTTTTGAGAATATCAACCAACCGGTAGCATGGGGTAAGGTAGAACAGGCCCATACGATCATTACCCTGACGGTAACGGACCCATTTGGCTGTGTGGCAACAGACAACCTGGAGATAGACCCGGGCTCCTGCTGTACGGTAGCTTTCCCGGATGCATTTACGCCAAACGGAGATACGCACAATGACTATTTCCGCCCGATATACAACGGATACCACCATTTCCATGTATTCCGGATATTGAACCGCTGGGGCCAGGTGGTATTTAACTCAGAGAACAACGACACACGCTGGGACGGCAACTATAATGGTGTGCCACAGGATATGGGTACTTACTACTACTACCTGAAGTATGACTGCGGTGGTAAAACCTTTGAGCAAAAAGGTGACCTGACCCTTATAAGGTAAACAATATCAAAATACCATAGCAAAAAAACATCCCGCCACAAGCGGGATGTTTTTTTGCTTTTATAACCTCAGAAAGTATAGGCTTTCACATACTGCATTTTAGTAGAACTGCGATTACTGCTTACTTCGAAATAATCATAAAAAGTAGTATCTCCCGGCAAACGGAACCCTATGATATAGGTGTAAGGTGCATTATCTCTCCTGATAACTGGTACCAGGTATTCGCCCCCTTTGGGCATGGTGAAGTGCCCTTCTGCGAAATTGGGGCCATAATCAGCATCAACATCATATTCCCCCGACCTGACATTGGTATCAGCAATTACTTTTACGGAAAAAGTAAATTTATTCAGCGGGTCATCGGTAACGGGCATCTCAGCTGCGGCAACCACCGTACCGGGTTTAGGAAACTGTTTGTTATTTCCTGTTGTTTTCTCATCATTGCTGCTGTTACAGGCTACCTGTGAAATCGCTGCTATAGCGACAAACAAAAGGACTGTTTTTTTCATTTCGGGCGCAAAAATAAGATATGCAGGATTATCGCGCGGAAATAATGGGTACAATTTTTATTCTGTTTCCTATAATGATGGGATTGAGTATATTTATGCGTATAATAAATCCCACAATTAATGAGCAATAATTTCAACATAAAATGGGCGATACCTGTTATGGCTTTAAGCACTCAATTATTTAATAGTAGCTGTAATAGCACGACTACCACTACGACAACTACCACTACTGATTCTACGGTAAAGACGGACTACTACGACAGTACCTTTAAAGTGGAAGCTCAGTCATTTGCGGACTTGCAATTGCTGCGCTACCAGGTACCGGGTTTTAACGGGCTAAGCCTGCAGCAGAAAAAACTTTCTTATTATCTCTATGAAGCAGCTTTATGCGGCAGGGATATTATCTACGACCAGAAAAGCAAGCATGGCATTCTGCTGCGTAAAACAATAGAAGCTATGTACGGAACATATAAAGGTGATAAGAATGCAGATGACTGGAAAAAATTTGAGGTGTACTGCGGCAGGTTTTGGTTTAGCAACGGGAACCACCACCATTACAGCAATGTGAAATTTATACCCGAATGCGCCTATGAATATTTTGCCGGGGTATTAAAAAGCAGCGACACCGCCGCATTGCCAAAAGACAACGGAGAAAGTACGGATGCGTTTCTAACCCGGATCAAGCCAATGGTCTATGATATGAATTACGAACCGAAGGTGGTAGACCAGCGCCCTAACATAGATAATGTAGTAAACTCCTCGAATAACTTTTATGAAGGAGTAACGCAAAAAGAAGTAGAAGCCTTCTATGCTAAATTTGATACCAAGGGCAATGCACCATCATGGGGGCTTAACAGTAAGCTGATGAAGGAAAACGGCCAGGTTGTAGAAAAAGTGTGGAAGAGCGGCGGGATGTATGGACTGGCTATAGACCATATTATATATTGGCTGCAAAAGGCATCGTCTGTGGCTGAAGACAGTGTACAAAAAACATCACTTGACTTGCTGGTACAATATTATAAAACCGGCGACCTGAAAATATGGGATGACTACAATATAGCCTGGGTACATGCGGCATCGAGGATAGATGCAGTGAATGGCTTTATAGAGGTGTACCTGGATGCTATAGGGAAGAAAGGCAGCTATGAGAGCACAGTATCGTTAAAAGACCTGGAAGAAACAAAGCGTATAGAAGCCATTGCCAACCAGGCGCAATGGTTTGAGGACAACTCACCCATAATGCCGGAGCATAAGAAGAAAACTGTAAAAGGGATCACCGGGAAAGCGATAACTGTGATCGTAGAATCGGGTGATGCAGCGCCAAGTACACCCATAGGTATAAACCTGCCTAACGCAGAATGGATTCGCAAAGAACATGGCTCTAAATCGGTATCGCTGAGTAATATCATCCACTCTTACAATATCAGCAGCGCGAAAAGCGGTATGCTGGATGAATTTGCGGTGAACGATACGGTATTGCAGCGCCTGAAAAAATATGGGCCGCTTGCAAGCGACCTGCATACAGATATGCATGAATGTATAGGCCATGCATCAGGACAAATAAACCCCGGTGTGGAAACAACGGATAAGACACTGAAAAATTATGCAAGCTGCCTGGAAGAAGCGCGGGCTGACCTTGTGGGGCTATACTTCATTATGGATAAAAAGCTTGTAGATATAGGTGTAATGCCCGACATGGACGTAGCAAAGGCGGAATATGACAGCTATATGATGAACGGGTTAATGACGCAGCTTACCCGGCTAAAACCAGGAGAACAACTTGAAGAGGCGCATATGCGCAACCGTGCGCTTAATGCCCACTGGGTATATGAACACGGGAAGAAAGATAATGTAGTGGTATTTGTAAAGAAAAATAACAAAACCTATGTGCAGGTAAACGACTACAACAAGCTGCGCGAACTATTCGGGCAATTGCTGAAAGAGATACAGCGCATAAAATCTGAAGGAGATTATAAGGCGGGCAAAGACCTCGTGGAAAACTATGGTGTAAAAGTTGATGCAACGCTGCATAAGGAAATACTGGAGCGATTTGCAATACTAAACATCAAGCCGTACAGGGGCTTTATACAGCCTAAGCTAATCCCTGTTATGACCGGCAATGATATTACAGATGTGAAGGTGGAATACCCAGATAATTTCTACCTGCAGATGATGGAGTATGGGAAGAATTATGGGTATCTACCGGTGAACAATTAGGGGTTTGGGGCTTTATCCTTTAAACTTTTTGACCGCCTCTGTCAGCCTTGGCACTACTTCCATGGCATCACCAAGCACACCATAGTCGGCAGCCTTAAAGAATGGGGCTTCGGGGTCTTTATTAATGACAACAATGGTCTTGGAGCCATTAACCCCGGCCAGGTGCTGTATAGCGCCGGATATACCCACTGCTATATAAAGATTTGGGCGGATGGTACCCCCGGTTTGGCCCACGTGTTCATTATGCGGGCGCCAATGCGAGTCAGCTACAGGGCGGGAACATGCAAGTGCTGCACCAAGTTCCTTTGCCAGTGCTTCAAGTACATACCAATTTTCAGGCCCCTTCATTCCACGGCCACCGGATACCACGAGTTCAGCTTCAGACAATGGCACACTGCCGGATGCTTTGCTTACCGACTTTACCTGCACAGAGAAATCTTTGTCTTCCAGTGCAACGTCAAGGTTTTCAACGGTCGCAGCGCCTTCACCTTTTACTACAGCAAAAGTATTTGGCATCAGCGTGATCACTTTTACATCGCTGGTTACATTCACATAAGCAAACGCTTTGCCTGAGAACACATTTTTCTTTACTACAAATCCCTTTGAAAGATCGGGATAAGAAACTGCGCCTGCTACAAGGCCTGCCTTCAGGCGTGCGGCAACCCGTGGTGTTACTGCTTTACCAACTGTATCATGAAGGCCTACGATCACTTTGGCACTTTCTTTTTGAGCAGCGGCAAGCATCACTTTGGTATAAGCGCGGGAATTGAAATTTTCTAAACGGGCATCAGTAGTATGCAGCACTTTTTGTGCACCATACTGGCCAAGGGCCTGCATCTCCGCATCGGTTACGTTACCCACTGCCACACCAGTAACGGTAGTATTTAATTGTTTGGCTATATTGGCAGCATATTGGATGGCTTCAAGGGATTTTTTCTTAAAGACACCTTGCGTATGTTCAACTAAAACGAGTACTGACATTTTATTAGTATAAATTAGTTAAGTCAAAAGTTAAAAGTCAAAATCTAAAAGTGAATTGAGTCATTGAGCTATTCAGCCATTGGTCATTAAATCACCTTCGCCTCTGTATGCAGCAGATGTACCAGTTCATCCATATTATCCGGGGCTATCATTTTTACACCTGATTTAGCGGGGGGCAGTTCGTATGAAACTATTGCAGTCAATGCCTCAATGGCTGCCGGCGGAACAACCTTTAAAGGCCTGGTGCGGGCAGCCATGATACCGCGCATATTAGGTATGCGGGCCTCAGCAACTCCTTTCTGGCAGGAGATCACTACGGGCAGGCCAACTGCATCCGTTTCTTCGCCGCCTTCTATTTCACGCGTAGCTGTAACTGTGTTGCCGGCAACATCTATTTTAGCGGCGAAGCCTATATAATTCATATCCAGCAATTCGGCCACCATAGCGCCTACAGCGCCGTTGTTGTAATCAATAGATTCCTTACCGCAAAGCACCAGGTCATAGCCCCCGGTTTTTGCATATTCTGCTATCTGTGCCGCTACAGAGTAAGGTTCACTGCTTTCGGTATCAATGCGGACCGCCTCATCGCCTCCAAGCGCCAGCGCCTTGCGGATAACAGGCTCAGCATCAGCCTTGCCTACGGTTATAAGATGTACCGCTGTTGCTGCGCCGCTTTCTTTAAGCTCCAGCGCTCGTACCAGAGCATACCACTCATCATAGGGATTGATAATAAACGTTACTCCCTGGGTATTAAAATGTGTATTATTATCGCTGAACGCGACCTTGGTAGTGGTATCTGGTACCGGGCAAATACAAACTAATATTTTCATTTAAGTCAAAAGTTAAAAGTCAAAACCAAAAAGTGAAAGGGTTAGTGGCTTATAAATGGAGTGCAAAAGTAGACAAAAAATCTGAACCCCGGATTGAGCTGATTTGTATGGTGCATTCCAAATCTGCGCTGTGTCCGGCAACAAAGTGAAACATAAACCATTTGCCGCATGTTGACTATGAAGAAAAATTGAATAGTGTAAATGCAATTCTTCCATTATTTGCAGGGTGTTGTGTTTTTTCAGGGTTTAGATACAAAAGACACAGCACAGTCACCCCTTTTTTTAAGAAATGTGCTGTGTTATAAACATTATTTTAAATATATTTTATATATTTTTTATTTTATGTTATAAAAGAAACTTCCGATTTCAACCTATTGATTATAGCCCCGCAGCAGCCTTTGCAGCACTACCCAAAACGTCACCCTCTTTTTTATTAAACATTTTATTATGCGAAATTTTGAATTGCACCCGATTTGTAATTTGTAGCCAAGACCGCAAAACTTATTGTCTGATAAATGCACTAATTTGGGCTGTTTACAATATAACTATTGACTATTGATATGTATTTACTATTTTTGGCTGATTAATGTATCAAAATACCTGTATGAAAAAGCTATCTGTCTATTTTACCGCCCTTGCTGTGACTTTGTGCGTAGTGTATTCCTCGTGCAAGAAAACTACTCATGGCACTAACCCTACACCGTCTAATACACGGCTTTTGAGCTATACAAAAACAACTACATCGGGACTGAACGCCCTGCTGTCGGGATATATTCCTGTAGGCCCGTCAGTCATTGAAACCTATTCATTTTCCTATGATAAAAATAACAGGGTTTCGAAAATTATTTATACCACAAATGATACGGTTGCACACAGGACCAACCGGGAAAACCTGATAGCGACTTTCTATTACACAGGAGGAACAATAATCAAAATAACCACAACACCTGTAGTCACTGATACTGTGGAAGTAGATAGTTTTATGGAAAACTCAGCCGGGCTGGTAACAAATGCATATACCCCTACCATAAATAACGTTTATGATTATTACGGCAAACTGATGATCAGGAATACTATAATATCGCATGATACAACCGGCACTGCAACTACTGTTTCGGTTATAACTTCCAACAGCGGGAATTTCCTGGAGCTTACTTATAATGATGAGCTGACATTTAATTTTTTGAAGGTACAACCTACACTGTCTACAGTGATGGCGTACTATACTTACTACAGTTCTACCCTCGCAGGCCTGGTTCCGGCAACGAGCTCGGGAGCTATAAACAGCAGCAGCAAGGTAGTAAACGGCTACTCAAGGGAGCCGGTGTTTGTAATGGCTGTAGATACGTTACACGACACTGCATATGCGAGCTACCCGGGCGGCATATGGCCGAAAGAAGACTATACTTTTACGGGCAACTATAACAGGATAGGCGATTACTTCCAGTTGCAGTCGTTTACCACCTATGGCACAAATATTTACCAGAATGCAAACCTCGTAAAATCAATAACCAATTCAGGTTACACCACGAATGTGAGCTATGTAATAGATGCCCAGAGCGAAATAACACAGACGAATGTGGGTGTAACGGATAGCCTGGGAGCCAGTTGGTCGCACGTGTATAGCCTTCAATACGATTCGTATTAGCACGTAACTCAGGGGGACGTCAGTTCAACGCAAAAGAAGGCCTCTCCCGGCCGCAGCCATTTCGGCTGTTGCTAAGTGCAAGCCTGGAGCAGTGAAGCTACAGCTATGCGAGACCAGCTATTTTGCAACGTAATTTTCAAGGAGGCATCCTGTAGCAATTTGTTATACCATTTGCACGCCAAATTACGGCACGGAAGAATCTCACGCAAAGGCGCAAAGGCGCGGTTCTCATGTAACGTTTTAAAGGCCGCAAAGGTGTAATGCGGTGCTGATTTATTAAGTCTAATACCAATTGCGCGCCAAATTACGGCACGAAAGAATCTCGCCCGCCGCGGCGGGCAAAGGCGCGGTTCTCATACGGTCTTTTAAAGATCGCAAAGGCGTAACTCAATGCCGATTTTTGAAGTTTAACCGGTATTACTTAGTAACGTAATTTCTATACGACC
>Ga0207081_1230_pt1 | contig 9625 bp, 5 predicted proteins | sample Alteio_BWMinHeat_59_FD_153524 | JGI IMG/M metagenome (GOLD analysis project Ga0207081, IMG submission 153524) | Enriched cells from forest soil in Barre Woods Harvard Forest LTER site, Petersham, Massachusetts, United States -... | ecosystem: Environmental > Terrestrial > Soil > Temperate forest >... | reverse complement strand
ACCACGCTTGCCAATGCAACCGGCCAGGTAAGCGGCACGTGGAGCAGTAGTAATACGAGTGTAGCTACTATAGGTTCCACAGGTATAGTGAGTAGTGTAGGCCCCGGGACGTCAACTATTACTTATAATGTAATTAACCCATGCGGCGCTATGGCCACAGCTATAGTAACGGTAAATGCTTTGCCCCCGGCTTTCACGGGATCGCTTCTTGCCTGTACCGGCGCAACAACAACTTTAGCCGATGCTACAACGGGAGGTACCTGGAGCAGCAGCAACACTACGGTGGCATCCATCGGTTCTGCATCGGGCGTTGTAACCGGAGCCACTGTTGGCACTACCAGTATCGTTTATACTGCGCCGGGAGGTTGCACGAGTGCTCCCCAGGCCGTAACTGTCAATGCCCAACCTGCGGCAATCACGGGCACAATGACCGTCTGCGGCACCCAAACAACAACATTAGCAGATGCGACTTCCGGCGGCGCCTGGAGCAGTAGTAATACAGCTTTAGCAACTGTTGGCTCTACGGGAATCGTTACCGGCGTGGGTGGGGGAAATCCTGTTATTAGTTATACAGCGCCAACCGGTTGTGCCTCTGTTGCAACTATAACCGTAAATCCATTGTCGGCTATCGGGGGGATACCCTCTATGTGCAATGGGTTTAGTACGACTTTATCAGACGCAACTCCCGGCGGCGTATGGAGCAGCAGTGCTCCCGGCGTCGCAACTGTTGGTTCCACCGGTGTTGTAACAAGCGTATCCATCGGGTCAACTACCGTAAATTATACCATTACCGGTACGGGGTGTATTGCTTCTATTTCTGTTGCGGTTACTTCTCCTCCTTCTGTATTTACCGTAACTGAAACCGGTGGCAGTTCATACTGTTCAGGTGCAACATCTACTATATCAATTGGACTGAGCGGTTCTAATCCCGGCGTCAGCTACCAGTTATTTAATGGCTCAACGCTGGTCCCGGGCGCGGTTGCAACCGGCGCCGGCTTAACGGTCAGCTTTGGTGCAATATCAGGCGCCGGTACTTATGGCGTAATTGCGGCTTATGGTACGGCCTGCCAGACTAATATGGCCGGCACCGCTACTATTACCCTAATTCCCGCACCTACACCATTTATATTATCGGCCAGCAATGGCGGCGCCTTTTGCGCAGGTGGCACAGGGGTGCATATATTTTTGAGTTCGTCTGTTATCGGCACTAACTACCAATTATTTAACAGCAGCAGCGTGCCAATAGGTTCACCCCTTCCCGGCACAAGCGCCCCTCTGGATTTTGGCGCGATAACTGCCGGCGGTACCTACTCAGTAACCGCCACAAATACAAGCACAGGCTGTACAGGCACAATGGCGAATACCGTTACAGTAACGGTAAATCCGCTGCCCACACTTAATAACGTTACTGTTACCAGCGGCGGTGCGTTTTGTTTCGGCACCACATCAGCGGTTCACGTTCTCCTTAGTGGTTCTTCTGCAACGGCTACTTACCAGCTTATGTACGGTGGCACCCCACTCGGATCACCGTTAACCGGCACAGGCTCTTCCCTTGACTTCGGGGCACAATCAGCCCCAGGCGCTTATACCGTAGTAGCCACAACTACCGCTACCGGCTGCACCGCGACAATGACTGGCACCGCAACAGTGGTGGTAAACGCTTTACCTACCGTATTTGCAGTTACAGGCGGCGGCAGCTATTGCACCGGGCCCGCAAGTGTGCATGTTGGTTTAGGGGGCTCCGTGATCGGGACAAATTACCAGTTATATAATGCGGGTGTTGCAGTTGGCAGCGCTGTAGTTGGCACTGGTTTCAGCCTTGATTTTGGAGCTTTGCCGGCAGGGGCTTATACGGTATCTGCAACGGTGGGAGCTACAGGATGTACCATCAATATGTCGGGCAGTGCTTCAATAACCGTAAATCCATTACCTACACAATTCATTGTTGGCGGCGGCGGCGGATACTGCATTGGCAGCACCGGGCCTCATATTACGCTCAGCAGTTCTACAGTAGGTACTAATTATACCTTACTTTTCGGGGCTACTCCGGCCGGGCCTGCAATGTCGGGTACCGGTTCGTTACTTGACTTTGGTTCATTGATTGCTTTCGGAAGCCCTTATACGATAACTGCGACCAATACCCTTACGGGCTGTACAAACACAATGACCGGCAGTGCCACTGTTACGGGTAACCCGCTGCCTACATCGTTCGCGGTTGGCGGAGGCGGCAGCTATTGCTCCGGCGGCGCCACAGGCAGAATAGTTAGCCTCAGCGGTTCTACTTCGGGTATCAGTTACCAGTTATTTGTTGCCGGAGTAGCTATAGGCGCAGCAGTTACAGGGACAGGTGCTTCCTTTAACTTCCCGGCGCAAACAACCACGGGTTCGTACACCGTGGTAGCTACAAATCCAGCAACGACCTGTACCAGCACAATGTCCGGCAGTGTTTCCATATCAACGACCCCATTGCCAACTATTTATAATGTAACCGGCGGCGGCGGTTATTGCGCAGGCACTACTGTTGGCGTTAATATTGGCCTTTCCAATTCGGACGTTGGTATCAACTACCAGCTAAAGAATGGCGCGGTAAATATCGGTTCGCCATTAGCAGGTATTGGCGGGGCTGTCAGCTTTGGCAGTGATACCCAAGGCACTTATACTGTAATCGCTACAAATACAACGACGCTTTGCACAAGCACAATGTTTGGTACGGCAACATCATTTATAAATCCATTGCCTACTGTTTATAATGTATCAGGCGGCGGCGGTTATTGCTCAGGCGGTGTGGGCGTTCCTGACAGTTTAAGCAACTCAACTGTTGGCGTTAACTACCAACTGCTTAACGGTGGCGTACCTGTGGGAGGGCCTGTTGCCGGAACCGGGGCGCTTATCAGTTTTGGTAATCAAACTGCAGCAGGGCTATATACAGTGGTTGCAACGAATGTAGCAACCGGCTGTCCAAAAACAATGTCGGGATCTGCTACAATAAGCATTAAACCTTTGCCCACTGTCTTTAATGTTACCAGTGTTGGCACCAACTACTGCGTTGGCGGCACTGGTGTGCAGATAGGTTTGAATGCATCATCTACTGGAGTTAATTATCAGTTGTATAATGGAGTTGCTATTGTGCCGGGCGCAAACATTGCCGGCACAGGAGCTGCGCTAAGTTTCGGATTCCAGACCGCCGGCGTATATACAGTTGTCGCAAGCAGCGGCACAACCGGGTGTACTAACGTTATGGCAGGCACTGTTACTGTAACAACCAATCCTTTGCCTGCGCTTTATACCATTTCCGGCGGAGGCAATTATTGTTCAGGTGGAACGGGTGTACCTGTCGGGCTTAGTAGTTCTACACCTGGTATCAACTACCAGTTGTCTACCGGTGGCGGACCCGCAGGAATTCCTCTTTCCGGCACAGGTTCGGCGCTCAACTTTGGTTTACAAACTACAGGGGGTACCTACACCATAATTGCAACCAACCCGTCAACGGGTTGCTCAAGCACTATGATCGGAACGGCTACGGTGTCCGTCAACCCATTGCCAGCTCAGCATACCGTTATGGGCGGCGGCAATTATTGCCCCGGTTCATTGGGTGTTGATGTGTCAATTAACGGTTCTAATACAGGCATCTCCTACCAGTTATACAATGGGGCTGTATCTGTTGGCCCGGCAATGCCAGGCACCGGTGCGGCAATTGATTTCGGCATGCAGACAAATCCCGGAACCTATACTGTTGTGGCTACAAATACAGGCACTACATGCTCGGCAAATATGACTGGCAGCGCAACTGTGGCGCTCTACCCTCTTCCTACATCGTTCAGTGTTACCGGCGGCGGCAATTATTGCCCTTCAGGTGCAGGTGTGCATGTTGGTTTAAGCGGTTCTGCAACGGGTGTTACCTACCAGTTATATAATGGCGTGGGGGCATCTACCAGCCTTATTGGCACAGGCCTTCCGCTTGATTTCGGGTTAATGACAGATCCGGGCGTTTATACAGTTGTGGCCATTAGCGCTTCTACTTCCTGCTCACGCACTATGTCAGGCAGCGTTACGGTAGGCCTGAATCCTTTGCCATCTACATTCAATGTATTGGGCGGCGGCAATTATTGCTCCGGCGGGCCCGGTATGGGCATCAGCCTCGACGGGTCACAGCCGGGCGCCAGCTACCAGTTGTACAATAGCGTTACCGCAATCGGATCTCCGCTTGCAGGTACAGGGTTCCCGCTTGACTTCGGTATGCAAATTGCCGGAGGCGTTTATACAATAGTAGCAACTGCCGGTGTTACAGGTTGTACCAATATAATGACCGGAAGCGCACTCATTATCGTTAATACATTGCCTGCGGTTCATACTGTTTCAGGCGGCGGTACTTATTGCAATGGCACTGGCGGCCTTCCTGTAGGCGTACTTGCATCTGACCCTGGCGTCAATTACCAGTTATATAATGGTATTACTGCGGTAGGGCTTCCGGTGAGTGGCACAGGTTCTGCTATCAGCTTCGGGCCACAAACAGCCGCAGGCACCTATACAGTGGTAGGCATGAATACAACCAGCGGTTGCTCTTCCAATATGTTTGGCAGCGCTGTTATCACGATCAATCCTTTACCAACTGCTTTCAACATTACCGGCGGCGGAAACTATTGCCCAGGCTCATCGGGTGTTCATGTTGGACTGAATGGTTCTTCTATGGGTGTTAGTTACCAGCTATTCAATGGCATTATACCCGCAGGCGCTTCAATAGCAGGCACGGGGTCACCCATTGATTTCGGTTTACAGACTGCTACGGGAACTTATACAATAGTAGCTACAAGCCTGTCCACCTCATGTATCAATACAATGACCGGCAGCGTTACCATTGGCATAAATACATTGCCTTCAGTATATACGGTAACCAGCAGCGCCAGCGAATACTGTGCGGGCGGCGATGGTGTAAGCTTATTGCTTGGCGGTTCCAATGTGGGCATCAACTACCAGTTGTTCGTAGGTGGCACTCCTGCCGGCAGCCCGCTTGCGGGTACCGGTTTTGAGCTCAATTTCGGCTTGCAAACTACGGCAGGTATCTACACCATAGTGGCTACTAATGCGGCTACAGGTTGTACCAATAACATGGGTGGCAGCGCAGCCATTGTCATCAATCCGCTGCCTACCTCCTACTCTGTAGTTGGCGGTGGTAATTATTGCCCCGGCGGAATTGGCGTTCATGTTGGCCTCGCGGGTTCTCACAATGGTATCAGCTACCAGCTATTTGTAGGTACTTTGGCTGTTGGCAGCCCGGTGTTCGGCACAGGGTTTGCATTGGATTTTGGCCTGCAAACTGCACCTGGCGTATACACAGTAGTTGCTACTAATGCGGTAACTACATGCACGAACGGTATGGCCGGCAGCGCTACCATCGGGATCAACGCTCTGCCACTGGTTTATACGGTTACAGGCGGCGGCAACTATTGCGCCGGCAGTGATGGTGTGGGTATCAGTTTGACCGGTTCTAATACCGGGGTTACCTACCAGTTATATAATACAGGCACACTTATAGGCAGCGCAGTATCCGGCACAGGCCTTCCGCTTAATTTTGGCCTGCAGACACTAGCAGGTACATACACAGTAGTGGCAATGAATACTGCAACAGGTTGCACCAGCAATATGGCAAGCTCAGCCGTTATAAATATTAATCCGCTGCCAACGGCTTATGCAGTAAGCGGCGGCGGCAACTATTGCCCCGGCGGCACCGGCCTCAATGTTGGGCTGGTTAGCTCAAATGGTGGTGTTAATTACCAGTTATACAATGGCACGCTCGCTGTTGGTGTTCCGGTAACAGGCACAGGGCTTGCACTGAACTTCGGCCTCCAGACAACTGCCGGCAACTATACGGTAGTGGCAACAAACACCACTACAGGCTGCGGCAATAATATGTCTGGCAGCGCTACAATAGTGTTAAACCCACCTCCTGTAGCATTCAGCGTAATAGGCGGCGGCAACTATTGCATGGGCGGCACAGGCGTAACTGTCGGGCTTAACAGTTCAACATCAGGTGTTAGTTACCGTTTATATAATGGCGCCACACCGGAAGGCTTCCCGGTTTCAGGTACAGGCGGGCCAATTGATTTTGGCGCGCAGACCGCAGTCGGTTCTTATACCGTAGTAGCCAACAACCCGGTTACAGGTTGCAGTGCAAATATGTCGGGTACGGCGGTAATAACCGTGAGCCCGCTGGTTACACCATCAGTGGTGCTTTCAGCAGTTGGCAATGATACTGTATGCTCCGGCAGTGCGGTAACCATTGCGGCTACGGTTGTGAATGGCGGCACAACGCCGGTTTATTCCTGGAATGTGAATGGCACACCGGTGGTATCTGCCGGCGGCTCGTTCACTTATACTCCTTCGGCGGGCGACGTAGTTGGCCTGTCGCTGACAAGCAGCGCTACATGTGCTACCCCATCTGTTGTGAACAGTACGGTTGCATTAACGGTGCAGCCGCACGGCATGCCTGATATAACTATATCATCGGGCCTCAACCCGGTATGTGAGGGCACATCAGTTACGTTTACCGCGCTTACCGATTTTGGCGGAGATGCGCCATCTATAGCATGGATGGTAAACGGCCTTACCCGTACCAATGCACCGGGTTTCTCTTACATACCTGCCAACATGGATGTCGTTTCTGCAGTGCTGACGAGCGACTACCATTGCCGCCTGGCGACAAATGCAAACAGCAACAGCATTACCATGAATGTAGACGCGTCAGTGACACCGGCAGTTGCTATTCTTGCTAATCCGGGCACAACGGTGAAACAAGGCCAGGTAGTTCTGTTAACTGCTACAGTTACAAACGGTGCTGTATCGCCTTCATTCCAGTGGTATCTGAATGGTGCAGCTATTCCGGGAGCTAATAGCGCTACGTATACCGTGATTAATTTTGCCGACCTGGATTCGTTCACTTGCGTAGTAACCAGCGGCGGTGGCTGTGCAGGCCTCACAGGCGCTAATTCAGCAGTGCTTCATGTAGGTGGCACAACAGGTGTTACTCAGATAAATGGTGCTAACAGCGACATTAAACTGGTCCCGAACCCCAACAATGGTACGTTCACCATCAAGGGTACATTGGGCACTAATGACGATGAAGAAGTATCAGTAGAAATATCAAACATGCTCGGCCAGGTTATTTACAAAGACCAGTTAATGGCGCATGGCGGAAACATTGACCAAAAAGTACAGCTGAGTAACGTTGCCAACGGAATGTATCTGTTGAACCTGCATTCAGCAAGCGGGAACAATGTATTCCATGTAGTTATTGAGCAGTAATAGTTATTCAAACTTGATTAAAAGTAAAGGGAGCCACAATCGGCTCCCTTTTTCTTGCTCTTACCCCATTTCGGTTAACTACATCAACCATTAAAAACACTGGGTCCCACATGAGTCTATGTGACCTTATATGTGTTCTATGTACCTATGTGTTTCAAAAAACTACTCTTATATCGGCAGGAATAATTATAAATTATTTTTGAATTAATGTACATGATATCAAAATAACACCTACCTTTATTCCATGATCAAGCCAGTTTACATACTCAAACCAACACCACATTTCACTAAAGAATTAAAGGCTTTATCAAAAAAATATCCTTCAATAATTGAAGATATGGAATTACTGGCTGCTGAATTAATAGTTAATCCGCTTATTGGCACTTCGTTAGGTGGTAATTTTTATAAAATAAGAATGGCTATCAAATCCAAAGGTCAGGGGAAATCGGGCGGTGCAAGAGTTATAATTAATATTATTGTAGTTGATAAAATTGTAGGGCTTATATCTATCTATGATAAATCAGAAAAAGAATCAATTTCAATCAGTGAATTAAAAGAAATTTTCAAAACCTTTAAATATAAATAGCATGTCTACAAAAAAAGAAAAAATTATCAAAGGGATAAAGAAAGGAGTAAAGGAATTCGAACTTATCCAGTCGGGCAAATTGCAGGTTCCCGATTTTGCGGAAATGATACAGGAGTTAAAAGCAGAAAGAGATAACCGCGGAGGCGCCGGACGTGGACAAGGCCGCAAATCTGCCGGATATACCACCCGTATTTGGGTAACTCCAGAAGAAAAGGCCCTCATTCTTTCTGCCCGTTCAAAGGCGGGAAATAATGCGCTATAGATACTCCGGAAACGTGCTATGTTGTGTGAAGAACACACGGGGTTGGCCACTGTTGATTTAATCATTTTGACAGTAGCACATCATTTGCCATCCGTTAAGCCGCCCATAGTAGGCGTAGTCGCACCAATAATGGCCGCATCAAGCAGGCTGGTCTTTTTAGTTTTCTTCCTCCGCGCATTTTTAGGTGCCGTTGTTTTCGTTCCTGTTTTTTTCTTTGTCTTTTCCATTTTCCTTTTTTATAGTGATCCTCTATCAAATTCCGCGTGGTACGTAACATCTCCCTTTAGGGTCGGGGTCTCTGGGACATAAGTGCAATTTTAAAGCCCAATAAGTTTTAACCATGCTTAAAGTATTGAATTTCCCTTTCATGCTGCTTTGCAGCATCAAGAGAATCAAATGTGCCGAGGTTTCTATGCTTGTTGGTCTTGGCATCCACTTTCCTGGAATAGATGCGATATTTGCCCGATTTTAATTTGCGTATCATAGTTAATATTTTAGTACATGAAGCTAAAATATAATGCCACTGCACGGAAACTGTGTGATCCCAGGGATAAAATCTATAATTTTGTATCATGCAGAACAAAAGCCATATACTGCAACTCATAAAAGATTCAGTAACCACTACTGAACCCGGCGCTACTTTGATACTATACGGCTCCTATGCCCGCGGCGATTACCGTGAAGATTCCGATATTGACCTGCTGATACTGGTGGATAAAGACAAGGATAAAATGACCCGCGACGAAGAAATAAAAATCACTCATCCTTTATTCGCCATTGAGTTTGAGACCGGCACTGTGATAAGCCCCAGGGTTTATACAAAAAAGGCTTGGGCCAATCATAGAGTTACTCCTTTTTATGAAAATGTAAACCGGGAAGGCAGGATAATATGAACCCACAGCAAAACGAAGAATTGGTAAAATATCGATGTGCCAAAGCAAAAGAAACACTTGCTGAGATTGATGTACTCATACAAAATAAATTATGGAATATAGCCGTAAACAAGCTTTACTATGCTTGTTTTTATGCAGTTAGCGCCTTGCTTGCAGAACGCAATATATTTCCAAAGACCCATACCGGGACCAGGCAAATGTTTGGCTTGCATTTTGTGAAAGCAGGAAAGATCACAGCAGCATCAAGCATATTCTATGGCGAAATTTTTGAGAAAAGGCAGGACGGCGATTATGAAGATTTTATAGACTTCGGCGAAAATGATGTTTTAATATTGATAGCGCCTGCAAAAGAACTAATAAGCGAAATTGAAAATATTTTATTCCCGAACCAATAATAGCCGATGGCCACTTAAGTACAATCTCATCTATGAAGGTGGTGAGCGATTATTGACAAGAATTATTAAGGAATAGACTCATGCAGATTTTGAGCTTTGAAATTCATTAACATCAAAATTTCCTCACTCAGAATTATCTCCCTTACTTTTGCATAATACATTTCGCAAGGGAACTTTTTATAAGAGCTTT
>Ga0207081_1229_pt1 | contig 9652 bp, 7 predicted proteins | sample Alteio_BWMinHeat_59_FD_153524 | JGI IMG/M metagenome (GOLD analysis project Ga0207081, IMG submission 153524) | Enriched cells from forest soil in Barre Woods Harvard Forest LTER site, Petersham, Massachusetts, United States -... | ecosystem: Environmental > Terrestrial > Soil > Temperate forest >... | reverse complement strand
CCCACGGGCAGCTTCACAAAAGGCTCCCACGCATTCCGGGCAATCTCAAACAACTCTGTTTGTAACGGATTCATGTACGTAACACCTCCCTCTCCTTTGGAAGCCAGTCCCGATTTTCCATCGGGAGCCGGGGAGAGGCTACCTCCCTCTCCTTCGGAGAGGGTCGGGGAGAGGTCAAACATCGCCACCACCGTAGTATCCTTCACATCCTTATAAGTTCCCGGCTGGTTCAGCTCGTGGCTGCTCAGTCCGGTACCTGCTGCGGGCGAGTAGGGTTGTATGCTCACACTCTTATAAAGCAGGCCTTTTTCATAAAGCTGCTTCAGCGCCCACCACAGGGTTTCTATATATTTATTGTCGAATGTGATGTATGGGTCGGTCATATCCACCCAGTAACCCATTTTCTCCGTTATCTCCTCCCACTTATCCTTATACCGCATCACCACCTCGCGGCATTTCTTATTATAGTCTTCTACACTTATTTTTTTACCAATATCTTCTTTAGTGATGCCTAATTCTTTCTCCACCCCCAGTTCCACCGGCAGGCCATGCGTATCCCACCCCGCCTTCCGGTTCACCTGGAAACCCTGCATGGTCTTATACCTGCATACCAGGTCCTTGAGCGTCCGGGAAATCACATGATGGATACCCGGCATGCCATTAGCGCTCGGTGGCCCCTCATAAAAAACGAATGGGTCACAACCCTCCCGCATTTTCACACTCTCCTCAAAGCAATGCTCCGCCTTCCATCTCGCCAGTATCTCCTGCTCTATGGAAGGCATATTCAAACCCTTATATTCCCTGTATTTAGCCATTGGTAATTGTCATCGTGAGCTACGCCGAACGGGCAACCTAAAAATAAGTGTGCAAAGGTAGCGGGATTTTTTGGATTGTGGGAAGGGGATTTTTTGGTGACGATTAACAAAATATTTCGTTTTTAAAACTACCGACTTTCCTAATTAATAGTGATGGAATTCGGTCCACTGGAAGACGTTGGTTCTGTGTAATAAGTTGAGTCATTAACGGAATAAGATACTCCATTGTAGCACGGTTCACCGCAATCACCGGTGAAACCCATTGATTGAGAGGCGTTACCCCAGGCTAATTTAGTAAGTTTATATATTTTGCCGGTCGGCGAAACGGTTAGTAGGTAGTCAAAACTAAAGTCAAGAGAATAATAGAAAGCACTCCCAAAGCGTAAAGGAATAGTTGTGTCATTTTTTATGACGGTGGAGAAATTGCTTCCTTTGGAGTATGCCGCAATAGTCAAGGTTGCTGATGAATCGTTTACGTTTGGGAACTGCAACGAATACGGCGAATAAGGTCCATCCTGGCATTGGCATTTACATCCGGGAAACATATAAATTGATACAAATAGTAATAATATTAAGAATGCATATTTCATGACTAATACGTTATGACTAAAATCGAAGATTGTTCTTGCTATATTACAAAATATAGCATTAATCATGCCAATGATTTCCTGTATGTACGACTGTCCTTTTTCCGTCATACCGCCATAGTTGGTGTTTTCACCGGCATATTCAAACCCTTATATTCCCTGTATTTCGCCATTTATTATTGTCTGTAAGCTATGCCGAACGGGCAACCTAAAAAAAGTGTGCAAAAGTAGATGGCTTTTTGGATTGTTGGGGAGGGGATTTTTTTTGGTAATAGGGAGCTGTACTAGCAAAAAGTGAACTATTTTATTAGGGTTGCTGAAAAAGCGAGCGTGTCTAATTTGATACCCCCGGGCGGTGGCAGTAGTCCGTATATAATATTTTGTGAAAATTATATATAAATAATATAAAAAAATATGTATAAAAATATTTTAAAGAAAAAAAACTTTTTTTTACGTTTGCCTGAATTTTCATTATGTCTTCTTTTAATTATGTAGCACCCTGATTTTAAAAATATTCTTAATATATATCATTTATATATGAAACAGAAACTATTTATTCTCTTCTTCTCCTTAACAGCGTCCCGCTTACATGCCCAATCTCTTGAAATGCGGGTCATCGGTTCCGCCGGCACTTTTCAAACAGCTTCCTGGGGATTTTTATCAAGTACTGTAGGTGAGGCAATTACTTACACCCTGTCAGCTTCATCAAAAATACTTACCCAGGGGTTTCAGCAACCATTGCCCACTGTTGAAAAGGTGAATAATATTGTATCCGCTATCAATATAAGTGTGTTTCCTAATCCTGCCGCAGGGTTCATTAATGTGGTTATCGTTAATGAAAACGCCAATAAGCATTATGCCGTTGGCCTTTTCGATTTGCTGGGCCAGAAATTAGATATAAAGTGCGAGGCAGTTAATAACGGGAAAGAAACGAACTTAAAATTTGACCTTACCCCTCTTGCAAACGGTTCTTACCTGATCAGTATAACGGATGAAGATAACTTGCCGGTAAAGTCTGTAAAATTCACGAAGATTCAATAAAGCTACCAACTAAGCAATTTAATTATTTCTCACACTTTATAATTATTTATTTTTATGAAACTAGCTAAACACTACCTTTTCATTGTAGCCTGCATTATTGCTTTTGCAATCAATGCAAATGCACAAACGCCGCAGTTTATTAACTACCAGGCGATTGCCCGCGACGCGTCAGGGAGCATCCTCTCCGACCAGCCAATTGGTGTGCAGCTAACCATAAACGATGGCAGCCCAACCGGAACAACCCAGTACAATGAACGGCAAACGGTAACTACAAATAATTTCGGCTTATTTAATCTCCAGATAGGTAATGGCACTCCGGTTAGCGGTACCATGGGCGGTATTACCTGGAGCAGTGGCCCTAAGTACTTGCTGGTAGGTATTGACCCCACAGGGGGCACCAGCTATGTAGCCATGGGCTCGCAGCAATTGATCAGCGTACCTTATTCTTTCTATGCTGATAATGCCGCTAATGCTGCCAACCTCACCGGCACTGTAACCATGGGTGCCGATGTAACCGGCACAAACAGCGCTGCAACAGTGGTGAAACTACAGGGAAGCCCGGTAAGCGCTGCAGCCCCGGCCGCGGGCCAGGTATTGCAGTGGGCTTCAGGGGCATGGACGCCTTCTACGCTTACCGGTACGGTAACCATGGGTGGCGATGTTACCGGCACAAACAGCGCGGCAACAGTGGCGAAATTACAGGGAAGCCCGGTAAGCGCTGCAGCCCCGGCTACAGGCCAGGTATTGCAGTGGGCTTCAGGGGCATGGACGCCTTCTACGCTTGCCGGCACGGTAACCATGGGCGGCGATGTAACCGGCACAAGCAGCGCGGCAACAGTGGCGAAATTACAGGGAAGCCCGGTAAGCGCCACAGCCCCGGCCGCTGGGCAGGTATTGCAGTGGGCCGCAGGGGCATGGACGCCTTCCACCCCCACCGGTACCGTAACCATGGGCGGCGATGTAACCGGCACAAGCAGTGCGGCACCAGTTGTGAGTTTACAGGGAAGCCCGGTAAGCGCCACAGCCCCGGCCGCAGGCCAGGTATTGCAGTGGGCTTCAGGCGCATGGACGCCTTCCGCGCCCCCAGCGGCAGCATGGAATTTGACAGGCAATGCCGGTACAGCCCCTGCTACAAATTTTGTGGGTACTACCGACCCAAATGCCCTTAGGTTCAGAGTGAATAATACATGGGCAGGAGAAATATCCCTCTCTGGTGCATCTAATGCCTCCTATGGCCTCAATGCTGGTAGTTCTTTTACAAGCGGTAATAGTAATACTGCAATGGGCGCCGGTAGCCTTCAATACACAACAGGAGGTTATTCCAATACTGCTTGCGGGTATCAGAGCCTTGACCACAATACTACAGGTTATTACAATACCGCAATGGGGCAGGAAAGCCTGGACGCAATTACAACTGGTAATCAGAATACTGCATTAGGTTATAAAGCAAGCCCTGGGTTAGCCGGCGCGGGTACCTCCTTCACTAACTGGACGGGGATAGGGGCCTATTCAGGCGGTTTTGCCAGCAGCGGCAACAGCGTGGAGCTTGGTAACTCTTCTGTAAGCCATCTGTATGCTGAGGTATCCCTTACAGTTGTAAGCGACGGCAGAATAAAAGACAATATTAAGGCAAACGTGCCTGGCCTGGATTTCATTAACCTCCTGCGTCCGGTTACTTATAACCTTAATATCCACCGTCAAAACGCCTTAATGGGTAAAGATGCTGAAAAAGACTGGGAAGGAAAGTATGATATAGAAAAGAAAACCATGAGCGGCTTTATAGCGCAGGAAGTGGGCCAGGCTGCAAAAGCAGCGGGTTACGATTTTAGTGGTGTAGATCAGCCCTCCGGCCCCAACGGGCTTTATGGCATCCGTTATTCCGACTTTGTACCGTCGCTTGTAAAAGCAGTACAGGAGCAGCAGCAGCTAATTAATAATTTGCAAAACCAGGTCGAAGCCTTACTGAAAACAGTACAGGATATGGAAAATAAAAAGTAATATTTGTTAAAAAAATAGTAGTTTTTATAGGATTTGCCGGATTCTTAAAACTTCACCTTAACGAAACATTAAAATGACCACGAAAGAAATACAAAACTGGACAGTCAGTGACTGGCAGACAAAAGTCGCTTATGCCAAACCATCAGGTGGAGGTGCTGTAGGCGTTGTGTTTGTATGGGTTGTGCCAAAGAATGCTGATGCATCGTCTAAACCGCCAACTGCTGACTTTGTAATAAAGCCTATGCAGGGGTCTGCGGCGCCCACAAAGTTTGCGGAGCATGTACTTTCCGCATTTGCAGGTGCGGCATCGCCAAATAGCAAGCCGGTGCAAAATAAATCGCAGGAAGGAATGGCGCTTTTGAATACCTTGAAGGTATTCAGGATGAAAGAAACTGATGCTGCCGTGAAACAAAGATGGACGGAGGTAATGAATAATTACACCAATGCTAGCCATTTTCTCATTCAGGACCTCCAGGTAGGGATCAAAGAATTTGGAGAAGAATACCGCGAAAAAGGTGGCCTGTTTGAATTGCTCATGAACCAGAAGCTCATGACCAATCTTGGCAAATTATTTGCTGCAGATGCTTTTATAGGAAACGGAGATCGTTTGTTCCGCCCGAATATGGGCAATGTTGCTTTTAAAGCGGATGGTACGCTCTGCGCTATTGACAGCGCCACTGTTCTCACGAGTTTCGACAGTATCGTTAAACACGTAACTGATGAGGTACGAAACGACTTTTTAGGATCATATCCCGCAGAAAAACAGGAGTGGGGGCAGACCATTGTTGGTAAGCATGGCGGCCTTGCGATCCCTTCTCATGGCCAACAACAGAATTACATTAAAGCTGACCGCACTGGGGATCTTGTTGTACCTGCTTCTTTCGGGATGGAGGCATTATTTAATGTGGATGATTGGTGGGAAACACATTTTAAACACCATTTGCTAGAAGCAAAACCTACTCCGCCTCCGCCGGATCGTGTGTGGAACCTGGCAAAAATGTACTTCCGCTCGGGTGTTGACGAGGGTTTAAAGGAAGTGGATGCTAAGCTATCCGGTTTTGACTGGCTTAAAATGAAAAGCAAGTACAAGAGTTATGTCACTAAATATGGGGGTGATGCTAATCTGGATTGGACTAATTTTAAGGTACGCCGGCTCTATTTCAAACTCCGCATGAAGACTAAATCAGAGGAACTCGCCATCGCAGGTGTGCAAAAATATATTAATAGCAAACTGCCTTCATGAGTGGTAGCGCACTGCGCCCAACTGGTCTCCCTTTGTCCCCATATGTGGCAGCTTCACGCTGCTGTTAAAAATCAAGCATAAACAAGTATTTATTATTTTATAATAAATATATTAATATTATATGATTATAAATTAATAATATGTATCCAACAATCCGTAGCACTTTTTAAAAATTAGGGGGCACTGCGCTACGGTATACCATCATTTTATTATTTGTTCAAAAGGATTGCAGGGGCATTTTCAAAGAGCTTCTGCGCAGCAGTAACACATATGAAACCGTAACATTTGTAAAAAAAAAGGGGGTACTGCGCTACGGTTTGCACGAATATTCAATTTCAAAATATTCCACTCGTATTGAACACCCCTAATTTTGTTCAGGCGATTAATTTTCATCTTCACTAACAATGCAGCATTAAAATTCGGTCTGGGAATTTGAAGTTTGAAATTTGTTTTATGGAATCTGAAATTTGCAACCCGAATTTATTGGTTATCATTAAATTAACTCAGCTCATTCTGCCACGCTATTCTTTTTTGCCAAGTTTATTTATACATTTGTAAACCAAAAATTTAAACAATGAGAAAGTTCATCATAGCACTGTCTGTTTTAGTTGCAATTGCAGTAAACGCAAAGGCGCAAAATAATCCTCCGGTAATATATACGATCGGCGCGCCGGTGGCTGAAAAGAAAGATGACGGCAACACCAAAAGAGGGATCGCTTTTGGCCCTGAGCTTGGCCTCAATATGGCCAATATGGCGTTTAAATACTCAGCCTCAGGCACGACAACAAAGACCAAGACTACTTTTAAACCAGGCCTCGCAGTAGGCGGTGTAGTTGACTTCGGATTTACAAACAACATCTACCTGCAGCCTGGTTTATTTTTCCTGATGAATGGATGTAATTTTTCAGCATCAGGAAGCGGCGTTTATAGCTCACCATCCGGCTCGTATAATTTAAACACCATACAGTTGCCGATTAATTTTTTGTTTAAGTTAAGCAAACCGGGAAAGAACCGTATATTTTTCGGAATAGGCCCATATGTAGCTTATAATATCGGTGGTACTTCAAAATCTGGCAGTTCCAGTACCACATTAAAAATCGGCTCAGACCAGACTAAAGACAACGTAAAAGCATTGGATTTGGGAGCAGGTATTAATGCCGGGTATCAGTTTGCCATGGGGCTTTTAATTCGCGCACATTATCAGATGGGTTTTGCGAATCTCACGCCTGGTGGAAATTCAAGTAATTCCAGCACTACTTCTGCTATTGGCCTTACTGTTGGTTACCTGTTTGGCGGCAAGCCTAAAAAGGCGTAAAGGTCTCGTAAAAAATGGCAGATAGCTTTCTTCATTTCCATTTTTTACTATTTCTTTATATGTTGTAGATCAATGGGTAACGTGATGTTAATCCCTTTGCTTTCCTATAAAATGAAAAATACTTTTATAGCTTTGTTGCACATATACATGTTATTATAGCAGCGCTCATTTTACACAAACCTATATTTTAATATTCAGGATAAATTTTTTGTAAATGTACAAGCTTCGGTATTTGGTTATTCTGGTGTTTTTATGCATTGGCTTTTCAGGGTGTTGGGTTAATAAGCCATATGCTACTTCCGTTGAGGATATTGATCCATCCGGAACAGGGTATGAGCATATTACAAAGCCTTTCTATAGAAAAAAGGTGAAAACTTCCGGGGCTATATTCAATGTTGTATTTACGGGCGCAGGCGCAGCGGGAGGCTATATTGCTGGCAATGCCTTGTTTAACAAAAGTACCACCGACGCCAATGGTAATAGCACAGGCACCAGCAATAACCCTGCTGCCGTAGCGGGTTGCGCTGTAGGGGGTGCCGCTGTGGGATACCTGATAAGCCGGATGTTCATGAAGCATAGCCACACACCTACTTACATTAGTACACGGGAGGAATACAAGGATTGGTTAGTAAAATACGACAAAAGAAAAAGAAAGGATTATCTTTTTATAGAATACCCTGATATGTATGATAATAGTTCGATGATGGTATTGCCTAAGAAAATGGAAACAAAGTTCAAACCCCGGGACCTGCGCGACTTGAGGATCTTTGCGTTTTTATTTCCAGGCAGCGTTTATACCGACAGTGCTATTATTTATGCTAACCCGATGCTGTCTATAAACGACTTAGATACCTTGATAGGCCTGTATCCCGACCGCGCATCCATCTACACTTCAAAGGTCGAATATGTAGGGAGGTTTAAAACGGAAAGCGATTTTAAAAATGCCCTCGATAAATACGCGGATGCGCAGAATGATGACAGCACACAGATCAAATACGCCCAGGTGATACAAACATACCCGTTTGCCAAAGACTTCCTCACCCGTTACCCGCATAGTTTGTATTTCGATCCCATTTACCAGCAGATATACACAAAGCTGCCCTGGGATCAATTGAGCACTATTGCGGAGATGTACACTACGCCCGCTTCAAAAGCAAACCAGGCAAAGATCCAGTATTTCGAAATGGCCGCTACATTCCACGACCTTTTGAATGCGGTAACCAAATATTCGCAGGTATCTTACGTGGTTAAACCCGAAGATAACCTGAACACCGAGGGCTCCGCAACAAATATATTAGGCAGGTTGGTGGCATACAAACCCGTATCGGCTGTAAATAATATACCTAAAGTAGAGTCAAACCTGCCAGAAGAGTTTTTAATGGTACAAAATAAAACGCTGAATATAGATGGCATAGATACCCTGTACAATCTTGCAAACAGGCCCTGGGTGCAGACAGACAGCGCTACGGATATAATTGATACCATCCGTTCTAATTATGCGAAAAACAAAAACATGGATCAACCTTTTTTAGTCCATCTTGCCGGGAGCTACGATTCAGGTATATTGTATAAGCACGATGGTACGATACTAAAAGGCGGAAAAATAATGAATCAGCAGGATATTATTGGGCCTGGAGTAAGAATATCATCTAACGGGAGAAGGGAAATAGGGGCCTTCGCTGACGGCCAGCTTAATGGCCGCGGAAAACTAATAATACCACGCGCCGGTATTATTGAAGAAGGTATCTTTAAAGATGGGCGGCTCAATGATGTAGCCGGCAAAATGACATACCCATCCCGTGTTGATTCAGGGATATTCCGGGACGATCAGTTAGATAACCAGGGAATGCGCACATACAATAACGGGAACCAGTACGAAGGGAATTTCCTGGGATCTAAATTTTCGGGAGATGGTACCTTTACGTGGAGCGGGGGCAAAAAATGGTTTAAAGGAAAATTTGTGGAGGGCAGGCGTGAAGGGAAAGGAGAACTGTTTTTTGACAATGGTTACGTGGCATACGGCATGTGGAAGAACGACTGTCCGGATGGGGAAATAACCATTGAAAAGGGTGTGGGCAGGAACAGCATCGAATGGAGTACAAAGTGGACAATTAAAGGGTGCATGATAGTTGGCAAGAGTGACCCGTCCGTAAATCTGCCATTCTCAGAAACCGAGATTCTGGAAAAACTACCCATACAAGAGTAGCTTAGCTAATCAAACATATCCCATTTGGGCTTTGATGGCTTTTTAACGGGGGGCTCCTCGTCTGCCGTCTGGTGGCCTGTTTGCGTTCGCTCCGTAGTAGTCATTGGTTTCTGCCCGAATAGTTGCTCCTCCTTCGGGGAAGGTCTTTGTGCTTCAGCAATGTTTTGCGAGGATACCGCAGCAGGGATATTCCCGCTTCTGAGGTCGGAAACCTTTATTTTTTGCGAATGTAAAATACCATTTTGCAGCCAGCATTTTATAGCGAATCCGGCATCTTCATCTTCCATTATGAAATACTCTATCGGGCCAAAGAATTCACGAAGCTGGGCCATATCGCAAGTGGGGAGGAATATGCGGAGCACACGCGGATCATAAAATCTAAAATAAAGCTGCTGGTTATCCTCCGTGCCCACTATCAAAAATTTGCGAAAATGTTTATGCAATTCA
>Ga0207081_1227_pt1 | contig 9691 bp, 7 predicted proteins | sample Alteio_BWMinHeat_59_FD_153524 | JGI IMG/M metagenome (GOLD analysis project Ga0207081, IMG submission 153524) | Enriched cells from forest soil in Barre Woods Harvard Forest LTER site, Petersham, Massachusetts, United States -... | ecosystem: Environmental > Terrestrial > Soil > Temperate forest >... | reverse complement strand
CCACACGGCTGCTCAATGCAGCGCCGGTACTACCGGCAATTGTACGAATATCACTCGCAGCACCTGCTGCGGCGCCTCCGTTTGAAGTGCTCCCGGAACCGCCATCAGCACCACCGCCTGAGTTTATGCCACCCAGGGGTAACGGAGCGGAGCCGGTACCATTTTGCCCCACACCGCCTAAGTAAACGTAAAATACCTGGCCGGGGGTCACATTCATTGTGCACTGCACACGGCCACCCTTTCCGCCAACACTCTCTCCGGGATAATCACCACCCTTGCCACCCGACATATCAATAGCAATAATTGCCGTGGTAGGTACAGTATAGGTTTGCACTGAGCCTGTATAGGTGTAGCTTGAGGTTTGGGAAAATCCGGCAAAACTCAAACAAGACATTAGTAGGAATAAGTAGACTTTTTTCATACGTTAGTTTTAGATTATTTAGGCGTTTTTGATAATGGGCGTTGTTATTGCTATTTTTGATTTAATTGCAAGTATAAAATGAACCTCCAAGTTATATCTTTTTTTTTAAAAAAAAAGAAAATCCCTAAAAAGGCTTATTATTTTTGTTCTGTTGGCTTTGTCGGTATCCGGTAAAGTTATTTGTAAAAAAATAGTTGTAGAATTAGATATAGCTTGTTTTGCGGATTAATTATCAGCTAATAAATATGAACGAGGATTGTTCCTATAAAATATTTGGCTTTATTTGTTGCAAATAATCTTTTTCATGAATAGACGCATATTTGTATTAATTTATTTATGCATAACACATTCTTATCTATATTCGCAAACACTCCCAAAAGAAGACGCGGTTATTAACTACCGCTTGGTGGGGTTTTCATATCCCGAAAAACAGGAAGTGGGCGTTTATAAAATTCAAATTGCCGCCGGAAATTATTATGATGAAGGTTCATTTAAAAAAAATATTATACTTTCTCTTGATAGCAAACAAAACAGAATTATAGGGGAGGTTCCCGCATTTGGCAAACAATATACCTGGCGCGTAGTTTACCAATTTTTAGGTTCACATTCAAAAAAAAGTGAGCTTTGGCACTTTAGCACAGGAAGCATTTCACGGGTTGACACAAGTACAACCAGGCTAAAAATATTAAATAATACGGGTAAGTATAAGAACGCCTATGTTTTTTTAGACGGAAGCAGAACCCTTTACGACATGAATGGCAGTCCGGTATGGTTTCTTCCCGCTATAGATGGCACAGAGGTAAGGGACATGAGGCTGACATCGTGGGGTACCATTACTTTTTTAAACAATGATAAAATATGTGAAATAAATTACAATGGCGATATTTTGTGGACCGGGCCGAACAGCGGTGTCGTTAGCGGCGATACTTCCGAACATTACCATCACGAATTTACGAGGCTTAGTAATGGTCACTACATGGTATTGGGGAATGAAAAATTGTCTCCGCCTGTTGACGTAGCAGCAGATAGCACTGCAATTACAGATGCTATTCCTTATGGAACCATTATTGAATATGATGGAATGGGGAATTTGATATGGTCATGGAAAGCCTTTCCTTATTTTAAAGAATCTGACCTTAAATATTATAAAAGTAATGGCAGAGAAAAGGATTTAAGAAGGAACAATGCCATCAATGTACACCCGAATGCATTTTACTTTGACGAACGCAACCAAGTGGTCTACATTGGCTTCAGGAATATTAGCCGGATATTAAAGATCAAATATCCCGAGGGAAATGTAATAGAGACGTATGGAGAAGTGTACAAACCTGGCAAGCCTGCAACCGGGAACACTTTGTTTTGCGGCCAGCATGCTATGAGCGTTTCTCAAAATGGAAATCTATTATTATTCAATAATAATTCGTGTAACGAATATGCTCTTCCCGAGCTGCTGCTGCTGCACAGTGATCCATCTGCACCATATGGCGTCAACAAAGTATGGGAGTACACATGCGTAATTGACAGCAGCAACGAAACAAAACAATCGCAAAATCCTTTTTCCTCAAATGGAGATGTAATAGAACTGCCCGATCAGTCACTGTTTGCTTATATGAGTGGCGGCGCTTATAGCCGGCTATTTATCGTTAACCAGGATAAAGAAATCTTGTGGAGTGCATCTGCTGAGGAGTGGGACGTTAACGAAAAAAAATGGAGGGGCCTTTTGCAATACCGGGCCAGCATCATCAGCAGTACAACAGAATTGGAACACCTGGTCTGGGGCAGGTAGGCAACAGTAATTAGGAAGATATATACCAGTCTTAAAAAATTACGGGCAGATTATGTGCTTTATGGTACTCAATAATTGGCTTGTATGGGCCGAATTTATGCTGTAATTCCGAAAACGTATCAACATAGGGGCCCTTGCTGTAATCAATGGCTTTCATCCTGATATCAGAATAGTCAGGCTCCGCGATGTTTTTCTTGCCGGGGCGGGGGTGTATCCGCTCATCGTTAATAAATGCGGCCACGTCAATAGACTCCTCATCTGTTAAAAAAGGTTTGTTCCAGGTAGCTTTTTTATCGGGCATATTTGCCTTAATAAATCTTGCCAGCTTTAGCACTCTCGACGGGCTTGACCCGTCCTGGTAAGCCCAGGGCCCCCACAGCGGCGGGTAGGTATATGCCGATGAATCTATGGTGAGCAGCCCTTCACCGTTCTTGCCGTGGCAGGAGGTACAGTTTGCCGCAAATATCTCTGCGCCTTTTTGAATATCTGCCTGCTTGTCCGGGAACTCAAGCTCAAGTGCTTCATCACCATTTACATGCCCGCCGACAGGTACCTTGGCCGAGAGCCATCTCATATAGCACTCCATGGCTACAATTTCCTTGCTGTCTAATGGCATAGGGGTGCCGCTATGCGGCCGCATGATGCAGTTATTTATTCGCTCGCCTAAATTGAGCACCTGGTTTTCGCGCCCGCGATACTGGGGGTAGCGCGCATGGGTGCTGAAGAAATTGAACGCGAACGGGCGCGTGCCCGCATCAACATGGCAACTGCTGCAATTCATCTTATTGCCTAAGTAATGCCCCACAGTACCGTTTGGCCCTATATACTGCGCGGTATTGACTATAAGCTCCCGTCCGTAGCGCACCATCTCGCCAAACTGGTCATGAGGTATGGTGCTGGTGTCTGGTGGTACGAATAGGGATGTGTCCTTCGCGGGAATACCATTTTCCTTTGTAGCAGGAGCGGAATTGTTACAAGCTATAATACAGAAGGCAGCTATAATAATTAAAATAATTACGGGCTTATGCTCAACTTTACCGGCAATAAAATTTCTAACTTTCATGAATTCAAACTTAAAGCAAACAAGTAAAAATAAAATTGAAATCGCAGATCGGGTTCTGCTATTGAAAATTTTAACAAAACTTGATTACCATGCTATAACAAAAATAAACAAAAAATTAATAAAACTGTAGTCGGGTGTATGACAAATCGCATTCCTGTACAGTTGCCCCGACTTTTAAGTCGGGGGGTGAAAAGCATTAGTGGTTAGGCTTTAGCCGAAAATATATAATATGAGCAATGCGACACAAGCAATTTCGGCTAAAGCCATAATATTATTTATTTTGTCCCCGACTTACTACGTGTCGCCTTAGCTTTAGCGGTGGCACAAAAGTCGGGGCAACTAAAAAAAATCCAAATTTGTTTAACCATTAATCATTTTAACATTAAAATTCAGCCTATTTTTTTGCATTAATTAGGATATTTACAGTTAGTTCATCTGCCATCGTCAGCGTCCTGCCTCCCACTCCAAAATCTCGCCGGTTAAGTGGAAAACTCCCGGTAAACGTAGCCTCGCCCCCTGCCCGCTTGAATTCAAATGGTATCTCTATCTGTTTTGTTACCCCTTTAATGGTAACATTGAATATCCCTGCGTATTGTTCCCCTTTTCTGTAAAGCCTGGTTGAGGCCATTTCTATAAGTTTATATTTAGCAGTGTTAAAGTAAGTTTCTTCCTGCAGGTCTTCATCTCTAAGGTCTATCCCGGTCTTTATGGTAGCTACTTCCACCGATGCCTTCAGTGAGCTCGATGCTAAATTATCCGGGTTGAATACAAGCTCCGCTTTGAGCCCTGTAAATCTCCCGGTTACTGTAATGCCCGCATTTTTTATTTTAAAAGATACCGTATAGGTAACCGCTGTCCATGTTTGGCAAAATGCAATATCTTGGAAAAGAAATAGGAACAGGGCAGATAAGAATAATATCTTTTTCATGAAATAAAGTTAGTTTTTATACTCTTCAAAAAAAATACCACATTAGCTGAAACAAGATTATAGCTTTATGAAAGTGTATATTATACTGATTAGTATTAAAATCACATACATAGCCCACGGTTTCAACCCTACCGTGTGTACACAAGTATTTAATTATATTATGGTATGCCCCAGGGGCTATCGGTTTGTAGAAAATGGTATTTTTCCTGAATATATGCCCCGGAGCGGGCTATCCAAACACGCGAATTGGCTTGCACAAACGGAGCATTTCCAATAGTAAACAGCAATATAAAAGATGTGTACACACGGTAGGGTTTCAACCGTGGGGATAAATAATGCAAACAACATCTATAACCGTTTCAACGGTTTAAATTTTTGGATATTTTTTTAATTTACTATTTGTATTATTCCTCACACAGAACAAATTTTTTTTATAAAAATACGTAATATGTTATAATATGTGTGTATTAATAATACATTAATATGCATAAATAAAATCGTAATAACACAGCGCCTTTCGAAAAAAAGGGGCGACTGTGCTGTGTGTTTTGTATCTAAATTTTGGTGTGCCTTTTTTTGATAGCAAAATTGAAGATGTGTAACGTGAACATGGGCCTGCAATGAGCGGGTAAAAAAAGGTGGGCCATGAAAATGATTACAGAAAATATTGTTCCTTTAACTAAATAATGGACACCCTCACTCATATCGTATTAGGCGCCTGTATCGGGGAAGCAATCGCCGGTAAACATATTGGCAAAAAAGCACTGTTAATTGGTGCATTAGCGCAAAATATCCCGGATATTGATTTCCTCGCCACCTTTTGGTTGCCGACATCAGGCGACCTCCTGGCACACCGTGGGTTTACGCACTCCATTTTATTTACAATGCTCATCGCCCCGTTACTTGCCTTGCTCTCCAAACACTTATTTCACGATGAGCGTATGAGTCTAAAACGATGGGTGCTATTCTGGGGCATGCAGGTATTTATTCACATATTCATTGACGCTTTTAATGCATATGGCACCGGCTGGTTCGAGCCATTTAGCCATTACCGTGTTTCCTTCAATACCATGTTCGTAGCCGACGTTCTGTTTATCATCCCGCCGGCCTTTGCATGTATTATGTTATTGGTCTTAAAGATAAATAACACAAAACGAAAGCTATGCGTATGGATCGGTTTAGGATGCAGTGCCCTGTACCTGCTTATCGGAATAGCAAACAAAATGCTCATTGATAATTTTCTAAAAAAAGATATGCAGGCAGAACATATTGCTGCGAAGCGTTTCGTTACAACGCCCACACCGCTCAATAACCTGCTATGGTATATAATTGCGGAAAATGATTCGGGATATTATATTGGCTACAGGTCAGTATTTGACAGAAGTAAAACCATAGATTTCCATTTCGCATACCGGAATGATTCATTACTGAGAACTCTAAATAACCGCGAAGACCTTGAACGTTTGCTGAGATTCTCACAAGGCTATTATACTGTAGAAATGTGGCACGATACACTCGTATTTAATGATCTCCGTTTTGGAGAAATGAGAGGGTGGGAGCTTCCTAACCCAAAATTTGTTTGCCATTATTACCTGGAACATCCAGGGGCAAACGAAACGATCATTCAGCGTGGCCGTTTCGCCGGCTGGGACAAACACGCCTTTGAAGTTTTTCTAAAAAGGATAGAGGGGAATTAGGGCTATATTTGTCCGGTATTATCTCTTACCCTTTATTCCTCCTCGGCGCAGGAGTTGTCGGCAATGTTTGATACCCGGTAGAGCGGACGGGCGCAGGGCTATAGTTCGAATTAGGTGTTGAGAAAGGGGGTGGGGTATAAGGCTTTCCTTCCGTGCCTGCGGCCTTGGTCTTGGTAGTGTTTTTTACTATCTTGTTACTAGGCGCCGGGGTTATCCTCCTTATGCGGTGGTTTTGCTGCTCGGTAACATACAAATTGCTTCCGCCGTCCAGTACAATGCAAAGAGGGGCGTTCAATTTCCCTGCGGTATCTGCGTTTATGATCGTAACAGTGCTGATTATTCCTGCCGTGTCTATTTTACGGATGCAGTTATTTCCCTGGTCGGCTATGTACATATTGCCGCCTTTATCCAATGCTATCCCTGTTGGCAGGTTCAGTTTAGCTGCGGTTGCCGCGCTGTCGTCACCGCTATATCCGGGAGCGTCTGCACCCGCTATAGTACTGATGATGCCTGACGGGGTTACTTTACGCACCTGGTAATTGAGCACATCGGCAATATATAGGTTGCCTGCATTGTCCACTACCAGGCTTCTCGGCGCGTTCAATTGGGCGGCTGTTGCGGGAACTGCATTACCGTTGAACCCGCCATTGCCGGTGCCGGCTATAGTCATGATCTTTCCGTCAACCGTTACCTTACGGATACGGTTGTTGCCCGCATCTGCAATATATAGATTACCTGCATTATCTAATGCTAAGCCCGTTGGCCCGCTCAGTTGGCTCGCTGTGGCAAGGCCGCCGTCGCCGCTGTAGCCTGCTTCACCATTACCAGCCAAAGTGCTGATCGTTCCCTGGGGTGTTATTTTACGAACGCTGTGGTTATACTTGTCTGAAATATAAACATTGCCCTGGCCATCTATCGCCACGCCCTCCGGGTCGTTTAACTGTCCATCCGTTGCAGGGCCTCCGTCGCCGCTATAACCGGGATCATCAATGCCCGCTATGGTACTGACTTTTCCAGTTTGTGTTACCACCCGGATGCGGTTATTCAGCCCATCCGCAACATATACGGTGCCGCTGCCGGTCATAGCAATAGCAGCCGGAGACCATAACTGAGTTGCTGTCGCAGCCAAATCGTCGCCGTTATAGCCAGATGTTCCGGTTCCGGCAAATGTGGTGATCATCTGCGCCTGGCAGCTAATACCTGCGGCGAGTGCAACAAGAAAAAAAATTCTGTTGCGAAAAGATTTTTTATTAAACGTCAGGCGCATAGTTCGTCTTTAAAATGGTGAAAACTTGTCATTTAACAAAAGCTTATTGCTATGCAAATTACCTAATATTTTCTATATTTCAATAAGCCGGGCTAATCAGGAATTGTATAGCCATTATATTTTCGGAGTTCAACGTTTCCACGTCTTTCTATGTGTTCTACAATGCTTAATAACTCAATGGCTCCTGGCTTGTATGTTTTATTCGTACTATTCTTATCTCGCTGTCACCAATGAAATAAGAGATACGGTAGTTATATATTTCCAGGGCACGGTAAGCGCCATCGTTGTTTTGCCGGTATTTGTCAGCAGGATAACGTTCCGGATGGGAAGGAATTCCTTTAATTATTAACCCAAAAAGAAGGGCTTTAATTCCGGTCCCGCCGCTGGATAAAATAAAAAGTAAACAGGAAAAATACGAAGTGGATAAAGCGATAAGACAGGTAGTAGAAAAATCGTCTGACGTAGCTATTCGTCGCAATAAAATCTGATTCCGTGATCTGTTTACAATCGTTCTTAATGATTTCCCTGAAGTCATCGTTAACCACTTTCGCTATTGCGCGGTTTTTCACATCAAGGTTTAGCTCCACGCTGGCAAACGCGCTGATGTTGTTTACATTATAAGACCCCGCAGTTATCCACTCATTGTCGCACACAGCTATCTTGCCGTGGAGCACGTTCTTTTCATATTCGTAGACCTCGATTTTATTTCTGAACAGCCATTGATACAAATACCTTTCTGTATATTTCGATAAGGGTACATCGGCCTTGGCGGTTAATATCAGTCTCACCTTTACACCCCTGCGCGATGCGGCCGCCATGCGTTTCAGTAATTTTTGCGGGGGCCAGAAATAGCTGGTCATTAGCGTCACATGTGAGTGGGCCCCCGTAAACAGCTCCCGGTATGTCTTTGATATTTCTGTTTTTTTGTACACCCAGTCGTTTCTTCTTATTCTCACCAGGCACTCCTCTGCCAGTAGTGCGGGCGCGTACGGATTTGTAGTAGCTTTGCCTCTTTTATTAATGACAGAACCATTCCAGATTTTTATACAAATGTCGTTCAACTGAGCTGCAACTTCTCCCTCGGCATACACCGCCCAATCCAGCCAGGCTTTTGTTTCACCAATATCATTATACCTGTTACTGATATTTCTACCCGCAACAATGCATACCCGCGAATCCGCGACTACTACCTTATGGTGCAACCGCCGGCCAAAATAAAAATGTTTACTCTTCAGTAACGGCTGAAAAAAGCTGAAATGAACACCTGAATCGGTAAGCCGGGAAATAAATGCAACCGAAAGATGTTGGGAGGCGTATCCGTCCAGTAGCATATATACTTGAACATTCCTTTTCGCCGCCCGTATCAAGGCGCCCGCAACCTTATTGCCGGTCTCGTCTTCATCAAAAATGTAGGTCTGCAGATGAAGGGAATATTGCGCCCCATCGGCTATCTCCTCAATACATTTGAAGTAATCAGCGCCACTTCTTAATATCTCAACCCTGTTATGCGTAGTGTATGCGCCTGATCGTTTACCTCTTGACATAGCCCTTATAAAAACATAATTAAGATACTGAAATAATAGCTTTTTCAATAAAGTACATACTCATCTCCCCTTTATTTTTAGCAGTTATTTTACCCCGGTAGGTACATTCAACCCTGTCTTTTATTAATTCATAAGTAACCTGCGAGATATTTATTTTGCCTGTTTCACTGTGCTGTTCCATTCTTGCGGCAGTATTCACCGTATCGCCCCATATATCATAGGCAAATTTCTTTACCCCTACAATACCTGCCACTACGCTTCCGCTATGTATTCCTATTCTTATATCAAATGTTTTATCTCCTTTTTCTTTTCTTCTTTCCGCCATAAAATGTCTTATGTCAATTGCTGCCAGCGCTACATTCACTGCATGGTTTTTGTCTTCGGCAGGCAACCCGCATACCGCCAGATAGGCATCACCGATCGTCTTTATTTTTTCAATATTATGCATCGAAATAATCTCATCAAATGCTTTGAAGCAGGTGTGCAGCTCATCTACAAGCGCCTGTGCGCCCATGGTTTCCCCGGCCTTTGTGAAGTCAACAAAATCTGTGAACAGCACAGTAACATGGTCAAAAAATCTGGCCTCGGACGTCCCTTTTTCTTTTAGTTCCTCCGCCACCTCGGCCGGCAAAATATTAAGCAGCAGGTCATCCGATTTTCTTTTTTCCTTCTTTAATTCATCGTGCTGTTTTTCAATTTCATCTTTCTGCCCTTTGATCTCTTCGGTCCGCAGGGCTACTTCCTTTTCCAGTTCTTCCTTCCTGTTTTCCAGCAGCCGTTTCTTTTCTTTTTCTTTTTCCAGCAGTGCTTTCTGGGTCTCGCCGTTTCGTTTGCCTAATACTATGACAACGCCAATCGGAATAAGGCATAAGCCAATATCAGGTACATACCTGGAATATGATAAGAACGACAAATTCCTGAATTCGGGCATAAAAGATAGTATCCACGGAAGGGCCAGGTATAAAACTGAAGCTATCAAGCCAAA
>Ga0207081_1226_pt1 | contig 9731 bp, 11 predicted proteins | sample Alteio_BWMinHeat_59_FD_153524 | JGI IMG/M metagenome (GOLD analysis project Ga0207081, IMG submission 153524) | Enriched cells from forest soil in Barre Woods Harvard Forest LTER site, Petersham, Massachusetts, United States -... | ecosystem: Environmental > Terrestrial > Soil > Temperate forest >... | reverse complement strand
TTAATTTGCGTCCGTCATTTGGTAATAATTCGCGAGGTGTTGATAGTCCTACTATCCAAGAAAAAATAAAAGCTATTGTAACCAAATTGGTGACACGATGATTATTCATAAAACATTGTCGACAGGTCGCTGGTTTGAATTTTCTATTGTAGAACAACTTGCCAATATTGGATGTGATATAGATCGGGCAATCAGGTGGAGAAATGCAGGAAATATTGAACATAGCAAGGCTGCATTTGAGCGCGCACTTGAATTGATTGATTTTACGATTGCCGATCCTAAGAATAAAGGTGGGGGTTGGAGAGAAGTAGTAAGAACTCGTGAAGCATTAGTTGATTATTTTGCTGGGGATAATATCTATAATACTACCGATAAAATTTGGCAGGACTACTTCTTTAATTTTAATTACTTAGCAGCAATACGGCGTGGCAAGTAGAAGAGTGATTTTCTATTCTATGATTTCCTGTTGTTCAGCTAAAATTGGTGTGGTTAGAATGTATTCATTATAATGTGCTTCTTGATACGCATGTTTTTTGTCAGTTTTAGTCAAGGTAAGGCGCATATCAGGCGATACGTTAACTGTCGTTACATTTTTTAGAATATGCACTTTGCCGCCACGTTCTTGTACTATTCTTTTCATGCGGGCATAGGCGCGGATGAAATAACACAAAATGATCAATATTCACAACGCCCGTTTGTGCAACTATTTCTGACATCATCTGATACACAAACCAACTTTCTGCTGAAGGTTTACGTGCAAGGCAGCTGTCTTGTGCAATGAGTGCTACGGCGCCCTTGCTATGCGCACACGTGATATGCAGAGCTTCTTGCTTGATGGTGTATATGCCATCCGGTGCATCGCTTGTATATTTGAGTGCCAAACTTGTGCAACAGAGAGCTATAAGCACTATAATGGTGCGTACAAGATAACTTCTACGGCGCAAGAGCCATATCACACAAAAAGAGCCTATCAGAATGCCAAGTAACATGCTTGTATGAGGTCGCGCGAATCCGATAGTGGCATGCGAAGGCAAGAGTGCCATGCACCAAAGCCATGCAGTACTTACTTTTTCAAGAAGCCATATCAAGCATCCATTAGGTATACAGAGTATTTCGCTAAAAAACACGAGCACGGCACAAAAAAGATAGACAGAAAGTATAGGACTAAACAGAAGGTTGCCCAATGGTGACCACCATGAAGTGGGCAATCCCCAAGCTATCAAAATGGGCAATGAAATTAACGTTAAAAATGCTTGTGTGACAATAAATTGCATAATCATGATGAATTAGAAGGAGTTTGTTTTTAGTATGTTCAATTTTTGTTTTGAGATCTTATCCGAAAATTAATATGAGATTATTACAAAAATATATGTTCTTCTTTCCCGTTCGTCCTGAGTACCCGACGTAGGAGGGTGTATCGAAGGATGATATTGCTATCTTTGGTTTAATGTATTTTTAATTATAAACAATAAAACCGAAAATGCATTTTTGCCATCCTTCCGCCTTCGCTTATCCGGGCCTTCAGGGCTCGGCAAGCTACGGGCGGACGCAGTCGATACTTTCCCTGTGCTGAGTGTTTTTGTAAAAAACGTATCGAAGCATCAAGACGAACGGGAGAGAGAAAATTTTCATATAAGCCCTAACTACTATGTTACCAGTCTATCCATTGCATATCCATAAAAAAATAGCATACAATACTGATTGAATAGGTTTATTAAGGGGGATTTTGCTTATGAAGAAATTTTTCAATAGGGAGAATGTCAAACAGCTGTGGGAATCTGTTATGGCATCCACGAAGCGGAACATGTCTCGCGGTGCGCAATCGGTTAATCGCATTATAACATGGGCGCGTGGCGATAATTGGCGTGGGAATAGAGAGAAAAAAAAAATAAATGAGTGAATGAGAGAGAGGGATCAATGGCTATGAGTCATACCGAAGCATGCAAAGCATGTGTTGACGCTTGTAAATCGTGTTCAGATGCATGTAAAAAGTGTGCTGAAAACACTAAAACGGGAACAGTTGAACATCAAGCATGTAGAACTTCATGTAAAAAATGCGTTCAAGCATGCAAAGATTGTATAGAAGCATGCAAAGAGCATCTTAAAGAATGTGGGAACGAAGAATGTATAAAGGCTTGCAAAGAGTGTATCAAGGCTTGTGAGCAGTGCATTAAGGCATGTGAAAAATGTACTTCTGCTTGTGAAATGAGCGGCAAGGGATGCACCGATGCGTGCCGTGAGTGCATCGCAGCATGTCATGAATGTGTAAAGGCCTGTAACCGCTGTATAGATCATTCTTGTTATTGACGAGTAATTTTTTTTTGCGCAAAAAACAGTAAACTGTGTAACGATACATTTTTTTGATAATTATGTGACGGCCGGTTGTTTTTAACCTTTTGGTAGTATAATGCGCATCAAAAATTTACTGTTTTATACTTGTGTGATAATTTCTCCTTTGCATGCGATGATGAAATTTCCACCACCACCTATAGAGCACACAGATGTGCCGTATACTGCAACAGAGATTTCTAAGGGAGCTCATGAAACACATGATAAGTGTATGTCGTTTTCTGAATTGCATAACATTGCTTTTGTACCTGATATATGTGAAGATAGCTTAAAAATATTTTCCGAAAAACGGTCGCGATTGCATCGAGAATATTTATTCTATTCAAGCGCACATATATTCAATACTAACAAAAAGACTGATAAAAAGACGAATCCACTATTACCATCTGCTAAGTACGCTGCTACATATGTTCGTGCTAGAGCGCCTCGGATTTTAAAAAAAGCAGTCTATGATGATCGCAAAAATCTTTTTTTTATTGCTCACAATGGAGATGCAAATAGAGCATTACTTGCATATACTATTGATGATACGAATAATACACAATTGGCCATCAAGCAAAAATCTTTGTTATCAAAAAAAGAGATTTTTAAAACTGCCGATATGGTAGTGCTACCTGAATGTGGCTTGGCAACTTTATCGCGCGGCAAAGAAGTGAAAATATGGGATGCAGCAACGAGTAAATGTCTACGGGCATTCAAGGTTGATGAACCATCGGCACATTTGGTATCTTTTTCTCCTTATACTTTTCTTACGGCAGAAGATTGGTCGGATGATGAAACATATATTCATCAATGGGATGTGCGTGCTAAATCCAGCATTCACTGTTATGAAACGCCACGCGATATACAAGGAATCATCGCAACACCAAATGGTTTTCTTACGGGAGAATATGATTATCAAAAGGGGCAAAATGTTATACAAGAATGGGATAACAGAACAGGAACTGTATCACAATCATGCACTGATAGAAATGTGTCTCCCGATTATAGTTTGCCGGCTTCTATTCGTGGGCTTGGTTATTATAAAAAATATATTATTGCTTTGATACAAAATGGCGAAAAAGGTCTTGTAAAAATTTGGAATAGTGCATCAATGGATCTTGTGCAAGAAAAATGTATCAATACTGGTAAAATTGCTATTAGGCCAAATAGTTATTATTGTTATGGTGCCAAGTTCTCGTGGCCGCAAATGCGATCTGGCTTAGTTGGTTCACTCCTTGCCCTTAATAATGGTGAATTCTGGATAGTAAATGAAGCCAACATTGTCAAATTATCGTTAAAAAAGCCATAAGCTCTTATGTATGCATTGGCAAGGATAGCAAAAGGCACTAAGATAGTTCAATTCGTTCCAAAGAGAGCTAACAACAGGCAGTTGACTATTTACGGCCCCCTCGCTACAGTCAATATTTTGAAAACATATACTGCAATAAAAGAGAGAAAATAAATGAACCAATTGCATCAATTTCTTGCGCATAAAGCTTATAACTTGCGCGTGTCATCGCTTGTAGAACCTGCGCATGCGGGATCAGGGCATCCGACAACGTGTCTTTCTGCTGCAGATATTGTGGCGGTGCTTTTTTTTCATATCATGAAATATGATCCAAAGGTGTTTGAAAATCCCAATGCCGATCGGTTTATTTTATCAAAAGGGCATGCGTCAGCCTTATTATATGCAGTGTGGAAAGAAGTGGGCTTACTGAGTGAGCAAGATCTGCTTACCTATCGCGAATTTAATTCAGTGTTGGAAGGCCACCCTACCTTTCGCTTTCCTTATACAGAAGCGGCAACCGGATCATTAGGTATTGGTTTGTCTATTGGTGTGGGCGAAGCACTTGCAGCGAAAATAGATAAACGTGATTACAAAACGTATGTTTTATTGGGCGATGGTGAAATTGCAGAAGGGTGTGTATGGGAAGCGGCAGAGCTTGCCAGCTATAATGCATTAGAAAACCTCATTGCCATTATTGATTGCAATCGTCTGGGACAAAGTGATGCAACCATGATTGGGTATCATGCTGATGTGTATGCGCAGCGTTTTACTGCGTTTGGATTTACTTCATATGTTGTTGATGGGCATGATATCGCAGCATTACTTGATGTGTTTAAAAAAGCACATGCGGTAACGGGCAAACCGGTTGCTATTATTGCAAAGACAGTCAAAGGTTATGGCTTAGAAGGCATAGAAAATAAAAATGGCTATCACGGTAAAGCGTTCACGCAAAAAGAATTGCCTGCATTGCTTGCGCATTTAAAAGAGCGATTTGCAGATGCCGTTGAAGCATCAAAAGATTATGCACAGCAATGGTCGCCAACACTACCAAAAGCGGAAGCGCCGATAGAAAAACAGCCTCACATTAGTTTTAGAAATGCCGCGTATACAAAAGGGGATAAAGTTGCCACGCGCAAAGCATATGGGCAAGCACTGCAAGCGATAGGCGATGCATGTTCCCAAGTGGTAAGTCTTGATGGCGATGTAAAAAATTCAACCTATGCAGAGATATTTGGCGACGCCCATCCCGACCGTTTTGTGCAATGTTTTATTGCTGAACAAAATATGGTAAGTATGGCAGTTGGTATGCAACGGCGCGGTAAAATTCCATTCGTTTCAACATTTGGTGCGTTTTTTACGCGTGCACACGATCAAATCAGAATGGCTGCAATTGGGCAATCACCATTGCGCCTTGTGGGTTCTCATGCTGGTGTTTCGATAGGGCAAGATGGCCCGTCGCAAATGGCGCTTGAAGACATTGCACTTATGCGTGCATTACCAGAATCGGTTGTATTATATCCAAGCGATGCAACGTCAGCGTATGCGTTAGTTGGCTGCATGGCAAATCATCATGATGGCATTAGTTATTTGCGCACTACGCGTATGGAAACACCAACACTTTATGATATCCATGAACCATTCACTATCGGTGGTTGTAAAGTGCTCAAAGAAAGTGATGCTGATGTTGCGTGTGTTGTTGCCGCTGGCGTAACACTGCACGAAGCGCTTAAAGCATACGAAATGCTCAAAAAAGAAGGCATTTTAATTTCGGTCATTGATCTTTATAGCATCAAACCATTGGATGTTGACACGTTGATTCGCCTTGGTATAAAAAGTGGCGATTTAATCATAACGGTAGAAGATCATTATCAAGAAGGCGGTCTTGGCGAAGCAGTGTGTTCTGCATTAGCGGATACGGGAATTGTGGTGCGTTCACTTGCGGTCACTAAATTGCCACGATCGGGAAAACCAGAAGAGCTACTTGCGTGGTGTGGCATTGATGCACAAGCGATTGTGAATCTAATTAAATAGATGTCTTACGCAGACGGCGTATATGAGACTCTTCAAGTATTCTTTCCTTCCGTTTCTATAATGTTCCTCCTCCCCGTTCGTCCTGCCTGCCCGCCATAGCCTTGGCGACGGCTGGGAGTTTTTTTGCGCAGCATTTGTAAATTTGAAGAGTTATGTATAGTTGTCGGATAAGTTTTTAATATATTTACGCATATGCATTGTTGAAATTGTAATAAAATCAATTATCATGATTATGTTGTTTCTTTAAGAACTTACGTAGAAATTCACGAGTTTTTAATGAATATTTTTTCCCCGTTCGTCCTGAGTATCCCGACGTTAGGAGGGTGTATCGAAGGATGGCAAAAATGCATTTTCGGTTTTATTAAAAATACATTAAATCAAAGATAGCAAGAGCATCCTTCGATACGCCCTCCTACGTCGGGATACTCAGGACGAACGGGAAAAAAGAATTTTCAGAAAAATTTAAAATTAGCAGCATTACACATTACGTATTTCACGGGGGTTATCTTGTTTTTCTATCTATTGTTATTCTGTTTTTCTTTATCACTGCAGGCGATGAAAAGAAGTGTTGGTCCACATCAAGAAGAAGTGGTGAGTATATATAACGTTACAAATCAAAGCTCCCTAAAGTCATCAGGAATAGCTACTTTATTGACAGCAAAAAATAGTTTATGCGTTGCACGTAATGATGCGCAATTGGCAATGTATGACACAACAGATTTTAACAACCATACAATAGTAAAAACACCAACGCAGGGGCATATATGCCGCAGAGGTTTTGCGCGTGACTTTCATGTAAGACATGATGAGGCAACCCTAAAAAAATATGCTCGAGAGTTTGAAGAAGATCCTAGTTATGGGAGATGGAAGCAAGAGTTGCAAGCAAAAATAGATAATGCTTCAAGAAGAGCAACTCATTCGCATGAGCATATGCGGTCAAGCGCGATAGCAAGTAACCAAACGGGCAATATTGTGTGCATGGCAAAAAACATTGACGATTGTTCGGCGCTAGAAATACACACTATTTCTGGAAAAAGTGCTGATGAGTTGACGCTCAAAAGAACGATACCGTGTAGTGGCTATTTTGCTATGACAGATCTTGCCTACACTCCTAATCAAACATGTGTTTCTATTGCAAATGACGCCATTACCGAATGGGATGCATTAACAGGTAAAGCAATTCGCATTGGGGCGCACAGCATACCAGAAGCCAAACTAGACTTTTCAAATCAAGACAAAGATATCAACCCACGTCGAACAGTGATGTTGGGATCATCTATTTTTGCTCCCGTTATTGGATTTGTGTTACCTGTTGATCCACCATCTGAGAAGAAATTGGAATCTCGCATGCTCGAAGCGCCGTTTGGAGATAGAGGGCGCCTATTGCCTATTGGAAGAAATATATTAGTGTCCGCACATTACGATAAGCTCTCTCTTTATGCGCGTTATATAGGAATGCTTGATATGCGGGCAAAGCGCATGTTTTGCCATCCGATGAAAATGAAAAGTTGGCATGTTTATGATATGGTGCAATCACCTTCTGAAAACTGTTTCTTAACGGGTGGAGATGAAGCGTATGAGGATGTATATTGGAATATGTTCAAAGAGTGGGATTGGCGCAAGATAGGTTTTCCTACAAATAGTGAATCTAAACCTGAACCTGTACGGATATTTGATGTAGAAGTGGGTGGGAGATTTTCTGCAACAATACGCACATTGGCTACTCATAAAAATAATATTCTTGCTATAGTAACGCAACAGAATCAGGTGCAAGAAAAAGGAACCTTTTTGCAGGTATGGGATTCAGCTAAGTATAAAACTGGGGATCGTCTTTGGGATGCGATAAAAAATTATCCTGCTCAAACGATTAAAATTTCTGATTCTATAGAACCTAATGTACATATATCGGTGTTAGAAGATGATAGAGTTTTGGTTGCGGATAGCAAGCAACTGCTGGAATTAAAATTGGCAACGAATTGATTTTAATATTCGAATATTGATTCGCATGGGAAATTTTTAGGATTGCAGAAATACCTGATAATATATGCCTTCAAATTCTATAATGTTCCCCCTTCCCGTTCGTCCTGAGTTTTTTTGCACAGCATTTGCAAAATGCAAGCAAAAATTATCGAAGGATGCTCTTGCTATCTTTGTTTTTAAGTAAAAAAATAAAAACTCTAAAACAAAAATGCAGTATTACCCTTCGATAATTTTTGCTTGCATTTTTACAAATGCTGTGCAAAAAACTCAGGGCGAACGGGGAGAAGGAACATTAGAATTTAAAGGAAAATACTAGATGTTTTCAAATTTACACAACGAATAAGTAATGCCACTCGCCACGATAGCCTTTGGCGTAGCGGGTAGCCTTTTGGCGAAGGCGGATTAATATATAGAACACAACAGTTCTTTACCATTTTTGATGTCATCACCATATTGATCATATGCTTCGTCAACTTTATCTATTAATGCGGGTAATGCGCAGAAAAATTCTTTAGTCATAAAATCGGAATGGGTGATGGTGTGGCCATTCATTTTAATGCGTGCTTGCTTGATTGGTAAATGCTTTTGGAAACATTGGCCAGAGAAAAGGTAGCAGCGATGTTTCTTGAGAGCTAACGCACCAGTATCATCATAGTGGCATTCGCATATTTCTGGCGCTACACATTGTGCAAAATCAAGGCATGCATAGAATGAATAAATATTCTTAAACACAGAAGATTGAGCGAATCGTGCAGTTGTGCGGTGTACCGGTGTTGCCAATAAAATAAGTTCATCAACACAAATGTCTTTTTGTTTTTGTGCATGGAATAAACCGAGGGTTAATCCTAAATTGCCGCCATGACTGTGTCCAATTATGCGTATGTGCGGTTTGACGTGATACTGTTGGTAATACTGATCAGATAACACTACTAATTGATCGTATAATGCCTCGGCAGCTTGGTTGCGGCCTTCTACGCTGATTAATCCCGACCAGCCAAAATAGTATAAATCTTTGTAAGTGAATGCCGTTGGTGCACATGCAGCAACATCTTTAAGGAACATTGAGCTATACTTTTGGGTAGGTAGTGCGCTTGCATGTTTAATCTGCGGTTTGCCGTCGAAATAGTTAAGGTAGAAAGAGCCTATAAATAGTTTGGTACCGTGAATAACAATAGTAATGCAGGGTGTTTTGCAAGCAACATCATCATGCACATCTGCAGATGATGGGTATACCTTTTGAATAACAAAGCGGGAGCGATGGCACGCAGAGAAGAAAATTAAACATACTATAAGAAATATATATGTGCGCATACCAATTCCCCCCTTTTCTATTGCATGCCTATTTGTATGTATTCTACTTAATTTAAGCGTAAAAAGGCAACGCATTATCGAGAGGGAAGCCATTGTAGGCAGGTGAAACAGCGTTTAGTTATGCGCGTATGATTTTTAAGAGTTTGTTTTTATGTGTAATACCATTTCAGTTTTTTCAAAAAAAGTACGCTGTTGATCGAGTAACTCTTGTTCCTTTTCAACGATTTCTGCCCTTTTTTTGATGAATTGGTCAGCTCGTGTTAAATGATCTTCTTGCATCGCAAAAAATTTTTGCGTAGTTTCGTCATTACGAAAAGTAGCTACTTTATAAATGAGTGTTATTCCTAATGCTATAGCCACCACTTTTCCTGCATTATTGATAATTTCTGACCAGTTTGCACTGTGAATAGAGGAGCTGTTAAGGCCAATAGCTAATGCTAATGTTAGTAATAGTGTTTTACGCATGGTTGTATTCTTTTTTTAAGAATTATAAAATTGGTGCTTCCTGATTTTTCTGTTTTTCTAGACTTGGGTCAAGGGTACCATTTGTTTTCTCTACTATGGTCAGGTAATGGTCGAAAGTATATTTGGTTATTGCATGATATGAGCATCTCTCCAGAGGTATTCTACCGCCATGATTATCTTGTAATTTGTTCATAGCATGTTGATATTGAGCAAAAGCGACTTCACGTTCTGTAAGTCCGCGTTCAAATAACTTTTTCTGTTCCTCGAGTTGTTGTAATTTTTTTAAATTTTCAACGCGTTCCTTGCCGGATCCGTGAATTTTTAT
>Ga0207081_1225_pt1 | contig 9734 bp, 11 predicted proteins | sample Alteio_BWMinHeat_59_FD_153524 | JGI IMG/M metagenome (GOLD analysis project Ga0207081, IMG submission 153524) | Enriched cells from forest soil in Barre Woods Harvard Forest LTER site, Petersham, Massachusetts, United States -... | ecosystem: Environmental > Terrestrial > Soil > Temperate forest >... | reverse complement strand
ATCAAAGTGTTAGAGACGGTGGCCGCCGCTGATCCAGCGTGAAACGTGGTGCGACCGCCGGCCGGCCGTGCAGGCGTCGAAGGGGATGGCAGACAACAAGCAGGTAGAGAACAGCGAGGGTCATCAGAACCACCGGCGGCGGAGGCTGCCGCAGAGGTCGCTGCTGCCCGCTCGGCGTGATAGTGTTGGTGGCGTCAAAGTGTTGCGGGCAGGAGCGACCGGAGCGGTAGCCGGAGCCGGCGGGATGGAGACAGCGAACATGCAACCCGGTCCGCTGCAACCCCCGCTTAGCCGGCTGGACGTGTGGTGTGTGTTGGCGTGTGGCTTGCCGGCTAAGCGTGGGTTCAGCGGCCGGGCCGTGTGGTGGACGTGCAGACGCGGAAGCGGGAGGCGAACAGCGAACAGACAAGAGGCCGCCGCGGGCGCCAGCCCGCACCCGGCGCCAGCCGGGCCGGCTTCAGCCGGTGGCGGCCGGACGTTGGGCATCGCGAGCAGACGTGTACAGGGAGTCGCGGCGTCGAAGCGTCAAGAGCCGCGAGCCCGCCGCAGGCGGGCGGCCGCCGGAGGCGGCCCGGCCGTAGGCCGGTCGCGGCGGACGTGGCGTGCGTCCCGTGACGTGTGGGGGGAGTTGCGGACATCAACCGCCGTGTCCGATGTAGTGAGACGGATGGAGCGTGCGACAGGAAACGACTGACCGATGATCATCGGGCCTGGGGCCGGTCATGCTACTTTGCTACCTGCTACCTGTTACCCGGTCGCCGTTTTGTTTTTTCCGTGGAGAAGGCTACTTCCGAGCACGTCCTTGTATCCAAACGTCGAGTGAATTTGCGACTTTCTGGGTAGTTGATCAGTAGCGCCATTGTAGCGCCAATGGCTTCGAGATCAGTGTTTTTTGATGGAGCTTGATGGAATCTCGGATCGTCGTAAGTCGTTGGCCAGCATACTGGTTAACATCACGGTGGAGTTCGGTGAAAATACCCATTTTCGGATTTTCAGTCCTTCGCTCTACCAGCTGAGCTACCTGTCCCAAACGCTCGCTAACCACTTTAGGCGAAACGTCTGCCAAGAGCAAGAGGGTTGCGCAGGTGTGGCGGACGTGGATGGAAAAGCGGCACCACCCGACGTGTGAGCGGATCGATTGCTGTCAGATCAGTGCCCTTGTGCAGGTTGCAGCGGTCGCAGGCCAGGGCAAGGTTTGGAAGCGTTGTCGGGCCGCGATGCTTGCGGGCGATGATATGCTCGATCTGAAATGGCTGGATGAACGAAAACGCCTCAGGCAGCCGGCAGTATTCGCAGCAGTTGTCCGCACGGCGCCGCACAGCTTGGCGTAGGGCAGGATCCATCAGGACTTGCGGCTCTTGAGAAAGCGGCGGGCCTTGGACTGAAGGATGGAAATGATATCGCCGGCCTTGACGTAGGCCGCGTATTCGCTGCGCTCTTTGGCGGTCAGCTCTCCCTCGTTGCACTTCTCAGCAAGTTCTGCCACCCGCTCCTGATCTACGGGATCCATCCGAAGCTCGGCGAGTGCCCGTGCCGACGCCGGCGTCAGCCGGCGACTAATTGGGTCCAGAAGCCGATTTAGAACGATGTGCTCGTCCGATGGAAGCTGCTGTGTTTTCATGTCCGCATTGTAGCCCGATGCAGAAAGCCGAGGCAAGAGCCTTGAGTAGGCGCCGACGGTTGCTGCAAGGATTCGCAGCGGCCAATGGTATTCTCCAGCCGGCAGCTTGGGAGACGATGGCGGCAATATGGCGCAAGCCTAACGCCGACAATGGGTTATGGACGATCATTGCCGCGAAAGTGCGGAAATCGGCGGGGGGTGTGAAGGGTTGGGAGACGATCAATTTTAAGTGCTTTACTGACAAGGGTTTACAACGACGGCATGCGTTTCCGGATATATCGTTTCGCGCGCCAATGGAAACGATGCGAACCTAGGTGGCAGAATGGCGTCCACGGTGGGGCTTTGGACGCTCGCCACGATTGAGGGTTAGCTGTAAAATAGCGGTGGCCGTCATAGGCCGAGCACCTCGGAGCGGAACAGGGTAATGTTATGAGCGAAGCGACGCAGGAGAAAACGGGGCTGGGCAACTATTTCGTTGCCAACTATCCGCCGTTCTCGTTTTGGAAGCCGGAGCATCTGCCGGCGGCCCTTCGGGCATGTAACAGTGCGCCGGTGCCGGGCACGCCGCTGGGGCTGTATCTGCACATTCCTTTCTGCAGGAAGCGTTGCAAATTTTGCTACTTCCGCGTTTACACCGACAAGAACGCGCGCGATATCGAAGTGTATCTCGACGCCTTGCTCACGGAAGTCCGGTTGTACAGTCAGATGGCGGTGGTCGGAGGGCGACCGCTGCAGTTCGTCTATTTTGGTGGTGGGACGCCGTCGTACCTGAGCGCCGCGCAGCTCCGCGGGTTGATCACGCGGTTGAAAGACATCATGCCGTGGGACAAGGCGCAGGAAGTCACCTTCGAGTGCGAGCCGGGGACGCTGCAGCAGCCGAAGCTCGAAACGCTGAAGGAACTGGGGATCACGCGTTTGAGCCTGGGCATCGAGAACTTCGACGACAAGATCCTCGAAGCGAATGGCCGGGCACATCTGTCGCAGGAGATTTTTCGCTCATATCAATGGGCGCGCGATCTGAAATTCGACCAGATCAACGTCGATCTCATTGCGGGTATGGTCGGCGAGACCTGGGAAAACTGGCGCGAGTGCGTCCGCAAGACCATCGAGCTGGATCCGGAGAGTGTGACGATCTACCAGATGGAGCTGCCGTTCAACACGGTGTATTCGAAAGAGCTCCGTGTGCTCGGTCAGGAAGCGCCCGTGGCGCACGAGATCGCCGATTGGCCGACGAAGCGGGCGTGGGTCGATTACGCGTTCGATCAGCTTGGCGGGGCCGGATACGAAGTCTCCAGCGCCTACACGGTGGTGAAGGACCGGGCGCGGTGCCGATTCGTTTACCGCGACAGCCTGTGGCACGGGGCGGACATGTTCGGGACGGGAGTGGCATCGTTCGGCCACCTGAGCGGGGTACACGTGCAGAATGAGGACACCTGGGAACAGTATGTGGGCAAACTACAGTCAGGCGAGTTGCCGCTTCACCGTGCGCTGCCGGTTTCCAAGAGCGATCTGCTCACGCGCGAGCTGATTCTGCAGTTGAAGACCGGGCACGTGCAGCCGGGTTACTTCCGCGACAAATTCGGAGCCAACATACTCGAGGACTACGCCTCTGGGTTCGACACTCTGGAAGAGAGCGGATACCTTTTGGAGAGCCATGGTGACGTGAAGCTGACACGGCCTGGGCTGTTGCAAATTGATCGCTTGCTGCCTGCGTTCTTTGAGCCAAGTTATCAAGGGACGCGATACACTTGACCATGGCAGACGACGTGACATTCATGATGGGCAAGTACGCGGCCCGGCTGCCGGGTGAGCTGCACTACGCCCGCAACAGGTCAGGCAGGTCTCCGAGGCCAGAATGTTTCTTCTTGTATTCTCAAGAACCGACACGGACGCCTTTCAGCGCACATTCGAAAAGTTCAAGCAGGCGATTGCGGCCTTTGAACTGGCACTCGAACGGCTAATCGAAGCTGTCTCCCAGCGATTTGCACAAGAATCTTCCCTAAGCGGGATACTTCGAGAAATCCGAGAGCCAGCAACCCAATCTGAACTTGAAGGGTCCCCAAACCAGAACTGACGGGCAATCTGCCCTTGCTCGACGCCGCCTTTCATGCCTTCCCGTTTCCTTCTCGCAGTAGACGGCGGGAGCTCGACGAATATGCAAGAAGGTACCAGCCCGCAATCGACGATGAACTTTGGCGCGTGCCCTAGAAAGGACAGCCCTCCTGTCACCTGTTGTGCTGGGCAAGTTTCCCTGCCTCACTGCCGCCGCCTCGGCCGCCAAGGCCCGCCCATTGCATTCGCACTCGTTCATTCCTCTGGTTGCTCAAAACCCGCGGCCGCTGTATCAGACAGCGGTCGCGGCGCCAGCTTTACCCGCACCTTCGGTAGCACGAAAATATCGTCGCCAGTCTTCCAGCCGCTCCGCAGAATTGTCACGTTCGTGGGAAACGTGATTTCAGTTTCGCTTTCGGCGCTCCAATCGAAGTCCTCTTGTTGTTGTTCCGTGACTAGGAAGGACTGCCCCTCCTCGAACACTGGCTGCACCTCGAATTCCCGGCAGATCCGGTCAATTGCCAACCCAGCGAAGTGGCGCAGCTCGACGAGCCTTTCTGGAAGCTCCCAACGGGGATCTTCAAGGATTCTGGCGAGGCAACGAAGGTCGTCCAACACGCCGTCTTCGGCTAGCCTCTTGATCCTCACGAGGCGATCACGGCGCGATTCGTTCGCCACCAGCGCGGGTAATATACCCCTAACTCTCTCTGTAGCGCCGTCGAACTGACTAACCACCTCGTCGAAACTCGCCGAAATTGCAACTAAAGGAGGACCACTACGCTGTCCCACCTCTGTGCGCTTGCGCGCCTTTCGCGGTGTCGATTGCCGGGATCGTACTTTTGCCTCCACGCCAGACTTGTACCGCTTTGCGACCTTCTCTCGCGTGCTGCTGTGCCGTTCTTCTCGTGGTTTACGCTTGGCTGTATGTCGCTGTTTTTTTGAAGGCTTCGTGGCTCGCTTCCGTTTGTGCATATTCGACATTCCCATCACCCATGTCTTGGGCCGGCGAGCAGGTCTTCTGTCCGGCGCAGCCGCTGGATGTACTCATTGGCCTCTTCCGCTAGGTCATACCGCCCTGTGCGTCGCGCGGTGATTACCAACTCCTCCAGAGCAGAAATGTCATCCGGCTGCTTGATTGCCTGCCTTTGCGTGGCGACGTGCCACATTTCAAGTTCCTTGTTCATTTCCTCAATATTGTCCAGCCCTTGAAACGCGTCGGCGAGCCACGAATGAAGGTATGTCAGCGACGCATCCTTGGAAAGCGCTTCTCGCATGACCGCAATCGCTTTTTCGTGTTGTTTGTCGCGCACAAGCGCGGTTCCGTAGTTTCCCTTCAAGATCATGTTGTCAGGCGCCAGGGATGCCGCCTTCTCATGACAAGCGAGTGCCTTTGAATCCTCCCCTCGTCGCCCGTGGATTAGCGCCTTGATGTTCCAGGCTGTATAATTACTCTGTGCATCATCGAGGATGTCCTCAATCAATGCCAAGCCTTCCTCAGAATAGCCCGCGCGAGCAGCCTGCAATGCCTCGTCAGCGAGCAGACGCTCAGCAACAACCACACCCTTCTCAATGGAGTCCCGAATCGCCCTTCGCGTACCCTGAAGTTTTTCGATTTCGTCGCCTGCGGCACAGGAAGTCCAAGGGTTCGGGACTTCGCGAACAGGTAGAGGTGAGAAACCCTTCAAAGAGAACTGCCAGCGCGAGATTTTGTCCGTGTCAATATCAAGCTGTAGGACGACTGGATGACTTTGGGCCAGATTCTCTTGCTCCGTTGGAATTTCTAGGGTCGAGGCCAATTGAAGATCGCCATCGTCCTGGTTTCCGACCCAGATCGGGATTACCATTTGCCGCTGCCGATCCTTAGAGAGGAATAGCTGCTTCTCGATCACTTTTGTGAGCGGTAGTGGGTCACCGGCATGGGCAACGGCCACGAATTCCCTTCCAACCGTTTCGATGTTGATGTCCTTCGGAATGATCGGCTTGAGATACGGCTTTCCGTACTTCTTCGAGAGGCAGCCGAACAAGGCAGCGCCACGCGCTACCGAGGCTATTTGGTCGGGGCTCTCGATGATGTGGCAGTGCACCCCGAAGAATCCGTCTTCCTTCATGCGGTTGAACGCCCAAGGGACAAACCTCGACTTACAGCTCCCACCGTGCAGCACAAGCATATCCAGTTCATCCGGGCTCATGCCCGCCTTCACCATCGTGCTCGCAATAAGTTTGGCGAAGGACGGGAATTTGCTGGAGTCACTGAGGATGACGTCATCTGCTTCCGGGTCCGGGTTGAAGAACGGCAGAAATATCTCAAACAGTTCTTCTCCGCTAAGCGTCGCTGTGCCGCCCAGCGTTTTTTCGGCCGAGTAGCTGACGCCTGTTAGCGATTGTCGGACCTGAATATCATCCCATTGCCGCGAGTCAAATTTGTCTTTAGGCAGATTCGTGATGTCAGCGTTAACCAGCTCCTTTAGCCGGCGCGCAACACCGTGCCGAATTTGGTCGCGCAACGTCCTGCGCTCTTTCGCGGAAAGCTCGTCAATGCCGCTGGCGATTTGTCGGCCCACCTGCGGCTCAATGACCTTATTGGTGATCTCCAAATCGATCGTGTCGCCGCCGAGCTGCTTGTACTCCGAAATCGCGAGTGGCGTTACCTCAATGTCGGTTGGTTGCGACGAGTCATAACGAAACTCCACCAGTGCTAGGTCACAAGTTCCACCGCCAAAATCGAACACGAGCACGTGGTTCGAACCCTCAGCCTTGCTGTGCAGGTCGATATCAGCGTGGTTGATTGTGTCGATAAGCGCGGCCACAGGTTCATCGATCAGCTGCACCAGCCCAGGCTCTGCTCCCACTTTGAATCCAGCCTGCTTAGCGGCTTCCAGCGTTTCCTCCCGCTGCGCAAGTCCGAATGACGCTGGCACGGTAAGCACGGTGGGATGCTGGCGAGGGTCGAATTCCGGGCCTTTCGCAGCCACCGTCAATTCGCAGATTTCCCGGATAAGGCTTGCCCAGACCTTGACCGGCGTGTTCAGCGATGCGTCGGCACGGGGATAACACCGACCCGTTCCAAGCTCGGACTTGACGGAACGGAACACCGTCTGCCCGCTTCGGGCCGGCTTGACTTGGTTTCTCGAAAGCGCTTTGTCCGCTTCAAATGCGAACAGGGTAGTTCCTGTCGCCGCCTTCTTGCCTGGTTTTCTGATGATCACCGACGGGATGGAATCGACCGGCTGAGCATTGGCATCCGGGCGGTACCCCACGACAATCGGCGTTGGGTTGCCAGGTCGCGGACCGAGGATCGCATACGCGACGCAACATTTGCTGGTGCCGAGATCGATCCCGAAGAATTTCAGGGGTTGAGCGTCGCTGGCCATAACTTCTCTGTGTGCTTGGAACCCTGGGTAGTGCGCCGATGTAGAGTTGACATATTGTTGATGACGTAATGAGGCAAGACGCCCAACGGACGATAGGTCCCCTCGACAACGACCATTCCTCCCGGTGGATTTGCCTAGCGAACGACCGCCCTGCGATTCAAAGCCACCCGCGCGACAGCTGCCCGTCAGCTGCGAAATCTTCACCTCGCCGCCTGTGCCTACTTCTGCCATCTCTTGCCATGCTCTGCCATTTTCCTCGCGCTCTTCCCGAACACACCCCGCTGTTCCTCCAATAACCAGATGAAACCTCTACCGAAGTTTTTTGAAGGATGCGCTCTATGCTCGTCGTGCAACCCCATGTCAGAGTGGCCATCATGGAACACCAAACCCCATTTATGGAGCCTCACATGCAGACAGCCCTACTACCTTCCCTGGTCCCGGTGAAAGAGGCCGCCCGCCTGCTCAGCCTGTCCCTGGCCAAGACCTACGGCCTACTCGCCTCCGGCGAACTGAAGTCGGTCAAGATCGGCCGCTCGCGACGCATTCCGCTCAGCGAGATCCAGCGACTCTCAACGCCGCAGACCAAGGAGTAGCCCGTGACCCACCCAACAACCACCCATGAGCCACAAGGAGAACTGCCCCATGGCAAGACGCATAAAGAACCTTGAAGCTGCCTGGGCCTACCTCGACCTCGGCTGGTCCCCCATCGCCCTCTGCTCCCCCAACCATGAGGGATGCAGCGACAGGCACAAAAACCAGTGTTCGAAGCCCGGCAAAGCCCCATACTGGTCCTGGAAGCAATACCAGAAGACGCCGGCCACAGCCCAACAGCTCGAAAGCTGGTGGGCACAACTGCCAGGCGCCAACGTCGGCGTCGCGATGGGGCCCGTTTCCAAGCTTGTCGCCATCGACATCGATCAACCGGAAGCCGGCAACAAGCTACTCGCCCAGCTCTCGCGCGGAGTTCTGCCGGCCACGGCCGCATTCACGACGCCACGAGGCGGCTACCGCCTCTTGTACCATGTCCCCGGCGAGGAATACCCCGACACGCAATCATTCCGGGACGACCAGGGCAGGGAGGTGCTGCGCATACTCAGCCGTGGCAGCCAAACCGTCATGCCCCCCAGCATGAACGCGGACGGCACCTACACCTGGAAGCCCGACGCCGACCTCGCGAATACGCCGTTGGCCGACGCCCCGCAGTGGCTCCGGCGCCTCAAAAAGGTGGACCACGGTGCGGTGCATCCCGCCGAAAAAGCCGTCCGACGTGGTGCACGCTACCTCCAGAAGTGCCCGCCCGCGATCAGCGGTCAGGCCGGACACGACACGGCCATCGCCGTCGCCAGCAAGCTCGTCAAGGGCTTCGCCATCGATTCGGACATGGCCTTCCAGCTCCTCAAGCAGCACTGGAACCCCCGCTGCGAGCCGCCATGGACCGACGTGGAGTTGAGGCACAAGATCGAGCAAGCCCTTAAGTGTAGTACCCAACCGCTTGGGGCCATGCTCAACGGCAACGGACACCAGCAGCATCCGCCCGAGACCAAGTCGGCCCTGAGCGTTTCATTGGACCGAGTCCAACCGAAAAAGGTCGAATGGCTCTGGCAGGGCCGCCTGCCCTTGGGAAAACTGGTGATCCTGGAAGGTGATCCCGGCCAGGGCAAGTCCGCACTGACGCTAGACCTCGCTGCACGCGTCAGCCGCGGCGGCAAGATGCCCGACGATTCGGAAGGCCGCCAAGGTGACGTGCTCCTCTGCTGTGCCGAGGACGACAACGAGGACACCATCGTACATCGGCTAAACGCCGTTGAGGCGAGACTGGACCGTATCCACTCTGTGAACGAGGTGAGCACTTCGAAGCTCACCCGAGGGCTGTGCCTGCCCATTGACGTGGACGTTCTCGAAGCGCTTATCAACAAGACCAAGGCCCTGCTCGTCATATTCGACCCGCTGATGGCCTTCCTCGACGGCACCATCGACACACATGGCGATGCCCCGGTCAGGCAGGCGCTGACCCCGCTGAAGCACCTGGCACAGCGCACCGGTGCTGTCCTCCTCTGTGTCCGGCACCACAACAAGTCCGGCGGCACCAAGGCAATCTACCGTGGCGGCGGCAGTATTGCCTTCACCGCGGCCGCACGATCGGTGCTGATGACTGGCGTCAATCCGGACAACCCCAACGAAAGGGTGCTGGCCCCGGTGAAGTGCAACCTATCGCTCACGCCGCCGAGCCTCCTGTACTGCCTGGAGTCCGAGGGAGACATCGTTCGCGTTCGCTGGCTCGGCCCGACTGATCATACCGCCGACCGCCTATTGGCCAGTGCGGACGTCCCAGAAAACGGCACCCGTAAGACGGCCAGCAACGAGTTGAACGCTGTCCGGCTGCTGGCGACCATCGGCAAGCCAATGCCGCTGGCCGATATCCAACAGCGCCTGGGTATTCCATACGCCACAGCCAAGGCGACCATGAACCGCCTCAAACGACTGAAGTTTGTCCAGCCGGTAGAGCATGGCGTCTACTCGCTGATCCCCCCACCCTGATTGCTACTTGCTACCTGCTACCTTCTCGCCCGGATCCGGGACCCCGTTGGTTCCTGGTAGCAGGTAGCAAGGTAGCAGCTCCCAGGACCAGCAACGCCAACCGAAAGGAGGTGACTTATGTAACCCCACCCAACCACCACCAACTGTCACCG
>Ga0207081_1195_pt2 | contig 9755 bp, 3 predicted proteins | sample Alteio_BWMinHeat_59_FD_153524 | JGI IMG/M metagenome (GOLD analysis project Ga0207081, IMG submission 153524) | Enriched cells from forest soil in Barre Woods Harvard Forest LTER site, Petersham, Massachusetts, United States -... | ecosystem: Environmental > Terrestrial > Soil > Temperate forest >... | reverse complement strand
CCTGTGGTGGCATTTAAAATATTCACGATCACCGTATCATCGCCCGGATGCGCGCATACATCGAAGGTGTCATAGCTTGAAGTCGGCGCCGGCACCGTAGGCAGTACGCTGTCCTCAACCACTAACTGGGGATCTGGAAATGCATCGTTAAGGCCGGGATTCTGATTAAAGAAATAAGCAAGGGAAATTGCTGTTCTGTCGCCGGGAGTGCCGACAGGGTTGAGTGTGCCTAAATTAAATGAGAGTTCAATACCGCAATCAGCAAAATCGCTGTCTCCAAGCGCATAGGTAATATTTCCGAGTGCGGTCATAGCCCATATTGCGCTGGGTGTGGATGGGGGAGTCAGAGAGCCAAAACCAGTCGGGCCAAAGGGAACTGTGTGGGTAGTATTATAAGCGCAAACCGCCCGGCAATCCTTTGTACCAAGGCCCATATAGGTGTATGGAGCGTTACCCAGCCAAAATGAAAAATTTGTCGGATTATCCGCAGTTGCAGATACCAGTACGTCGTGGGCCGGGTCTTCGTTCTGGTGCACAATAACGTTATTGGTATAAGAGCTGCCGCTCCAGTATGACGCATTGTCCGGATCGCACATCCGCTCATAGTATACCGGGCCCAGTGCAGTGCCAAGCGTATTGTAAAAACGGACCGTTATTATTACAGCAGACGCAAGTGTATCCACCCGGGTTTCTGCCACAACACTAAGGCCTGCTACAGCCCCTGTCCAGGTGCCGGTGATCACTCCCCCTGCATTGGTATAGCCTGTTACAGAACCGGGAACACTAAAAGAACCGCCGCAAAGACTGCCGCTGACCCAGTTCCTGTACTCTGTGGGGCCTATCTGCACACTCCATCCCTCCACAGGATCACCCGGTTCCGTATAGTCACCCATTAACGGAGGGGTACCTACCGACCAGCCATCATGGCCCCAGTCATATACCTCAGCCAGGGCAACTCCCGGAGTAAAGGTGCCTCCTCCATCGCATGCATGATAGGTTAGCGGAGAAGTACAACAACCAAAAGCGCCCATATCATCCTCTCCTATTTCGAGATATGCACCCTGTAAAAATACATTTCCTCCTACCATCTGGGCAAAAGATACCTTGCTGCAAAAAAGGGAAATAATCGTAAATGTGAGTAATAAGTATAGTTTTTTCATAAAAAAATTTCCTGTGTATAGATTATTATAAGCCTAAATTTATCAATAATTCTGCAAATTGTATCAGGTATCAGAAAAATTTCCTTCATAGAAGTTCATACTAATAGACAGGGCGAAAATAGGTTACGGTTGGCAAATTTATATATAAATATTAATAAAATAATTTCAGGCTGTCCATTTGATTTCCGGCATTGATGCAGATGCCCATAGAAAACTCAGTGGGCCATCAAAACATAGATCATTATCTAAGCAGCGTCACATTTCCGTTATGATGCTCCTTTTGGCCATCTTTAAATTTAGCGTCAATAACATATACAAACACGCCTTCGGGCTGGTCTACACCGTTAAGTTTGCCATCCCAGCCGGCTCCGTCAAGGGTAGTCGTTTCAAATACCAGTTGGCCCCACCTGTTATAAATATCCATTTTAAACGAAATAAGCCCCTTTGTAAGCAATTGCCGCGGATAGAAATAATCATTGAGCCCGTCGCCGTTTGGGGTAAACACATTTGGTATATCCATGTAGCAGTCATTCAGCACGGTAATCGTGTCTGTTGAGCCGCAGCCGTTCATATGCACTGTTACATAGTATTTTCCGGGCGCTACTATGGTTATGCTTGGGGTGGTCTGGCCGGTGCTCCACGTCCAGGTGGCCAGCGTGTTTTCCGCATTTATATTGTCCGACAAGGTTATCGGTTCGCTTCCGGGGCATATGGTAGTATCACTTCCCAGGTTCACTGACGGGGCGGCGAATATGGTAAACCTCCTGCTGGTGCCGGTATCCTTACATGCCCTGTAATGCGCTGTTACCGTCACCGTGTACGGGCCTGACGCCTCATATGCATGGGATACAGGGTTAATATTCTTTATGCTGTCTCCATCGCCAAAGTTCCAGGTTACTCCCGTATTCCCGATACCGGTAAAATTACCTGTAAAAGTAATATCCGTGCTTTTGCAGATAACGCTATCTGTTACAATCATGCTTATCGGGCTTATGGAATCAATAGAGATCGTGCCTATAGCCGTATCGTGGCAGGGTACAAAGTCCGTGGCTATGAGCATTACCTGGTACACGCCCGAATTCAGGTAAGAATAAGACGTATTCACGCTGTCATTAGTAGCGCCGTTGCCAAACAGCCATCTATAGCTTAACCCGGTACCTATTGAGGTATTGGTAAATACAGCAGTATCCTTCTGGCAAACAACATTCGGGGCGAATGTAAAGCTTGCCTGCAGCGGGTGCACCAGTGGCACGGTTTCCACCAGGCTATCATTGCATTGCTGGGTTATGGCGGTCATCTTTACCGTAAATGTATCCTGCAGCAGGTATACGTGCCAGGGATTGGTTACCGTATCACTTGAGCCATCGCCAAACTCCCAGACGTATCGCATTGCGCCTCTCGAAGTATTATTAAAAGCCACGGTATCCCCCTTGCAGCCATAGTGTATGGCATAGGTAAATAACGGCACTATGCTGTCCAGCACCGTGATGGCAATGGTGCCCCGCGGCCCTTCGCAGCTTAATGCGTTTGGCGTAGTATACATCAGGGTTTGGGTAGCATAAAAAGTATCCGTCTGGGGTATGAACGTATTTACGATTGGGGCAACGGTAGTCGGAAAGCCGCCGGTTGGCCCCGCATACCATTGTATATTGGAACCAAGGGCCGTGATAGGTACAAACGGCTGGCCTTGACAGTATGGGTTGGGGTCAGAAAGGCCGGGCACGGTTGGCATAGGTTCTATAACAACGGTATCCGGAATAGGACGGCTGACACAGAAATTAGGTACTGAGTCAACAAAATAATAAACTAATGTAGTAGCAGTAGCGGTAGGAGGTGTGGGCGCAGTGGAGGAGGCGCCGCCGCCGGTTGGCGTAGTGTACCAGGTAACGATCGTGTCCGAACCGGGAAGGACAGGCGAAGTAAGTGGTGTAGCCATTACACCCTGGCAATAGCTCGTTGTAGCAGCACTCGAAGCGGTATATTGCCCGAAATTTAGTTTCAGATGAAAAAAGATGGAATCACAACCGCCTGCCACATTTGCGCCAATAATAGTATAATTCTCTGTATATTTAATGCTGTCTCTCGGTATTGAAAAATGTGTTCCGGTTATGGTGTGTACAAAAGAATCCGGGAAAAATGTCCATGTATAAAATCCGCCGCCAGGAAAGAACACGTTAATTGAATCCCCGGCAAAGGCGCACACATTCACAGAATCAGTAGAGTCTGCAAGTGTAGTATTTATCTGGAATTGAGGCGTTATGGAATTAAGGGCGCTGTCAATATAAGTGGCATTAAGGATATAGGTATAACTGAGTGCGGTGCTGTCACCTGGTGCTATCGTACCAATCTGAAATGCAAGCCCTATTCCAACGTCTGAAACGTCACCAGTGCCCTGGGTATACAGATAATCTTCTCCAACCAGGTTTTCTCTTTCATTATAAATAGAGTCAACACTGAAACCTGGTATTAATCCGGCGCCATTATAAATAACGCATTTTGCACGGCAATCTTTTGTGCCCAGCCCTAAATATGCATTTGTGTAAGTTACGCCTGTCGCCGAAACCAACACTTTATTCCCGGGATTGGGAAGCTGGTCTGTAATAGTATTAATAGTGGTGTACTCACCGGGAACCCGTGTTTCATCATTATCCGGGTCCACTGTCCTCAGATAATAAATATTAGTAAGCGGCACAGTTCCCGTATTTGTAAGCACTACGTTCACCGTAAAATACAGTTTGGTTGTATCAATAGTAGTGGTTTGCCTGATAGAGAGTGCACTGTCAGTGCCTGCATTGACCGCGCCTTGCCATACTCCTTTAATTATTCCGCCGGTATTACTGTAAGATACGTTAGTGCCTGACAGGCTGCCTGTAAAACCGGTAGTCGGAATGGTTTCATAAATCGGGATATAGGCGTCCGATTCCCTGCCGTTTATTTCAATGGCCCAACCTTCCTGGGGATCTCCAGGCAAATAAAAGTCACCGAAGAATGGCGGCGTTCCAACAGTCCATCCATCAGCGCCATAATCAGCAACAAAGCCTAAAAAATTAGCGCTTGTTGATGCTACCCCGGCTAAAGGATCGAAAAAAGTAAAAGTGACCCCTGTACCCAAATAAGGATGATACCCTGTGGGGGCAGGTAGCGTACTTCCATAGCCGCCGTTAGGCGCAATGCCTACTTCGACAAATGCACCTTGCAGGAATACATTATCACCCACCATCTGGGCGAACGTTGCATCAGTAAAGAATATGAGGCATATCAAAGAAAGTAGAGTACAGCATTTTTTCATACGGCGAGATTTATCCAATATAAAATTAGTTGTTTTTTGCAAAATACGCAGATTATTATAAGACAGCCGTTTTTGATTAAACAGTTGGCTAAAAGATAATAAATATATTTTAACTATCCTTAAGGTTTGATAACATAAATGCTGCGGATTTTTTTTTGAAAATGATATTATAAAATGAGTATATAACACAGCACAGTACCCCCTTTTTTCAAAAAAGTGCTGTGTGTGTTTTTCGCTGATATATTTATATGAATCGCTAATATATAATATAGGATTAAAATAAAAATATATAATAATACATTTAAAATAATATTAATAACACAGCGCCTTTCCTAAAAATGGGGCGACTGTGCTGTGTCTTTTACATCTAAACCCTGAAAAAACACAACACTCGCTAACGGCAAAATTGAATTCAATTTTTTCAATTATAAATATGCTGCAATTGATATGCGTTCACTTTGTTGCTGGCCCGGGCGCCGGATTTGAATAGTGCCAAAAAAAAAGCCGTCCCGAAGAATCGGGACAGCCATTGATCATTTTCTCAACTTTAAAAATAAAAGTCATCGTTCCTCATCTCAGCAATGTCACATTGCCCCGGTGGTGCTGTTTCTGGCCGTCTTTAAATACGGCATCCATAACATAAACATATACCCCCTCAAGCTGGTCTACACCATTAAACTTGCCATCCCAGCCCCTGCCGTCGAGTGCGGTGCCTTCAAATAAAAGCTGTCCCCAGCGGTTATAAATATCCATTTTGAAGGATATCAGCCCCTTGGCAAGATATTGGAGCGGGTAGAAGTAATCATTCAACCCGTCGCCATTTGGCGTAAACACATTGGGGATATTTACATAGCAGTCGTTGGTCACCCATACGGTATCTGTAGCATAGCAGCCGTTAATGTCCACCGTAGCTGCATAATAACCCGGCTCTACCACTGTAATGCTTGAGGTGGTTTGCCCAGTATTCCACGCCCAGGTCGCATCTTTGTTCGGTGCATTCTGTACATCGGCAAGCGTTATGGCTTCGCTGCCTATGCATATGGAAGTATCGGGGCCCAGGTATATGCTTGGCCCGGGGTAAATGGCTAACTGCTTGCTCACGCTGGTGTCTGCGCACTTACGGTAACGTGCGGTAGCGGTGACCGTATAAGTGCCGGTACCTTCAAAAGAATGGGTTACCGGGTTCAGGTTGGTGATGCTGTCCCCGTCCCCGAAGTTCCACGTTATCCCTACATTACCTATATTACTATAAGTGCCGGTAAAAGTAACTGAAGAGCTCCGGCATAACACGCTGTCGGTAACTTTAAGGCTTATGGCGCTGCTGCTGTCTATATAAACCTTCACCGATGAAGTATCATTGCAGGGCACAAAGTTGGTGGCCACAAGCTGCACATTATAGACGCCCGTTTTCGGGTAAACATGCACCGTATTGGTAGCCGTATCCGTACTGCCATCCCCGAACAGCCATTCGTAAGTAAGCGGCCCGCCCGGCAGTACCGCAGTGGTATTAGTTAAGGTTACCGGGCTGTTCTGGCAATAAATGAACGGAGTATCCACAAAGCCCGCGTGCAGCGGGTGTATCAGCGAATCGGTAAGTGTAAAGGTGGTATCGCATACATGGTCGTCGGCGGTAAGCGTAATGGTGTAAACACCCTGCGCATATATATGCATCGGGTTAGTGGACGTATCCGTAACACTGTCGCCAAAGTTCCATATATAATACAGCGGCCCGGAAGCTGAGGAGCGGTTAGTGAACATTACCGTATCCCCTTTACAGCCAAAATGATTCTCATACTTAAACGAGTCTAAGATGGTGGGGTTGGTAAGAAACGCTTCACCCACTACCACCGATGGGCAAGGCCCTACCTTCACTGTGAAACTGTCGTAATCGCCCGCGCACAGGCCGGGGATAAATACAGTACCATCGGGCAGGGCGATATTTAAGAACGATGGCTGCGCCACACCATTGAGCCTGTAGAATACAGTATCGGACTCATATGGCCCTATGTAGTGTATGGTAATGCTGCCATCACAATAACCGCACTGCGTAGGGCTGGTGAAGGCAGTCATAAATATGGTTGGCGGTGGAGGGCCGCCTACGGTGGTTGGCCCGGCGGCAGGTGTGGTACATGCGCCAAATGAGGCGATGATATTGGCATAAACACCAACCGTAAGGCCCGAAAGTGTAAATGTTCCGGCAGAAGTGCTAACTCCGGTTACAGGTGGCTGGGCAATACCATTTAAAGTGAAATTAAAAGTAAAAGATTGATCTGGGTAGAGCCCGCTTAATACGATACTGCCGTCACTGGCGCCGCATATGCTTACAGGTGACGGCGTTAAACCGCTTATTGAAATTGAAGGATTGACCAAGGTGGTAGTCAATGGCGCAGACACGCAATTAGCCTGTTTGGCTATAATATTAGTATAAGCGCCGGCGCAAAGGCCGGTAAGTGTAATGGTACCACCGGTTGACGCCGTTGCGATTACGGTTGGCTGGGGCGCTCCCCCAAAGCTATAATTGATGGTATCAATAGTGCCGGGAGTGAAGCCATTGAGTACTATAATACCATCACACGCGCCACAGTGGCTCGGGTTTGTGGACGAGGCGATACCGGCTATAAATGCGGCTTCAACATTTACAGTGTAATAACCAAATGAGGTATCAGCGCAGCCCAATGCGCCCGCTTTATAAGTTGTAGTTACGGTAGGGCAAACAGTAAGGGTAGGCCCCGTGCCAAGATATGCGCCGGTTGCTGCATTATACCAGTATATTGAAGAAGCTGTATACGGAACGGGGGCGTAAGGTATAGAGGCAACTGTATATGACGATCCGCCTGTAGCGGGAGTAAACCGCCAGGCCTCATCAATTCCGGTCCAGTCTGTTGGGTAATCACGCCCCGGGGCTACTGTTGAGGCAGTTCCCGCAGAGTTTTTAACGCCCACCTCAGCATATCCGCCATTCCACGAAGTACATATAGTTTTGTGACTTATGTGCGTCTCAACAATATTAGTAGTCTCATAGATAATGATCTGTGTAGTTATCCACTGGCTATCGCAAATACCGGATGTATACATTTGGCAATGGCACCAGGTTGCTACAAATTTTCTAAAAGGTTCAATTCCGTCCGTGGAATAAGTAACATCTCCTCCATCGGGTAAATAGATGTCGCACCAGGGGCCATCAATTGTGTTATCTAAATGTCCGGGATCAGGTGCTGTCAGGGTGCCGGATGCAAGCGGGCCATCAATCGAATATGGGTCGTATGCGCCGGCTAATGTGGTATCAAAAGTAATATTGCCGTTGTCGCCCATTAAACACTTTGTATAATTATTACCATAAAATGTGAAGGTGAATCCAATAGGTATCACGAGCGTTGCCCATTGGTCATCCGGGTGCACATCCGGAACAATTGGAGTATCACCTATTACATGTGCCGTTAGTGTAGTGCACAAATTAGTACAGGTAATCGAGTCGCTGCTGGAAACAGTAACTTGTGAGTATGCTTTCGCTGACAACAACAAAAAAGCAACTACAAAGAAGGAGGTATAAATATGTTTCATAAACTAAGGCCCGGGGTGTATATAATAGACGGTATTTTCCCTGAAATGGTTTGTAAATTATACAAAAAAACTAATAACTCATTAATAAAGTTAGAGAATTGATACGGAAATCTATTATTTGTATTATTACAATTCCTTTCAACCATCGTTAATACCGTGTTCCGGTTTCAGTACACACAAAGCCTCCAAACTGGATGAAAGTATCTCCGGGAGGAGGCACCGCAGGCGCTGGCACATAAAAAAAGCTACCAGATATGGCAGCTTTTTTATATGCAGTAGATAATTGCTCTATCCTTTTGGCTTCTCCAGCAGTTTAAAGAATTGGTCAAGCTGCGGCAGTATCACTATCCTTGTTCTCCTGTTTTCCGCCCTGCTTTCTTTTGAATCGTTATTTGTGGCAGGCACATATTCTCCGCGCCCTGCGGCCGTCATGCGCGCCGGGGCTATGTGATACTGGTCCTGTAGTATCCGTACTACTGCTGTCGCACGTTTTACACTCAGGTCCCAGTTGTCTAATAGTACGCCTTCTTTATAAGCTACATTATCCGTATGGCCTTCCACCAGGAACTCTATTTGCGGTTGTGCTTCCAGCACTTTCGCTACTTTCCCCAGCACTACTTTCGCAGGCTCTGTAACATTATACTTACCGCTGTTAAACAGCAGCTTATCAGATATGTCCACATATACCACGCCTTTCTCCACCTTTATGTTTATGTCTTTGTCATTCAGGTTGCCAACAGCGCTTTTCAGGTTTATCACCAGCGCCATGTTCAATGAATCCTTCCGGGTTATAGCAGATTGAAGGTCTTTAATATAGGCATCTTTAACACCTATATTTTCCAGCGATTTTTTGATGCTTTCAGCTTGCGTACCGGATATAACAGACAGGTCTTTCATCTCCCCGAGTATCTGGTTGCTGTTGGCCTTGGTATCCGTTACCTGGCCCTGCAGCGACTGGATTGTTGCCTGGTCGGCAGAGTGTTTTTCACGGCATTTCGCATAATCTCCCTGCAATGCCCGGTATATACTATCTAATTGCGAATAGTTTTTTTCACAGGATTTCAATTTTTTACTGGAAACGCAGGATACCATCATCATGCATGACAAGCCTGCGAAAGCGATTTGTTTTAGTTTCATAAACATGGTTAGATTTCTGTTTGTTTGCAAAGGTATTAATCCGCAACCTGAATACTAAAGTAACTATCGTTAAAATTATCCCCACAGTGTGCATTGCGAAATTCCGCTTTTGAAAAAGCCCGCAGCAGTGATGAGAATTAATAAGTTGTACATTTGTTTTTATTGCTGAAAAAAGATTTTTTAAACATTATTAATTAAAAACAACTGTTAAATGCCGTTGGCAGAAAATAATATAGAATCCGGGTATGTGCTCTGCGGGCAAAATTTTAGCATTGGTAAAAACAGCTTTATAAAAGGAGATGAAGTTACCATTGGTGATGATGTTCATATCGGGGATAATGTAGAAATTATTTGTGAAAAGCTGGCGCTTGGCAATGGCTGCAAAATCGGCAGTAATACCGTTTTGCTATGCCCGGAAATAGATTTGGCCGAAGGCTGTGCAATAGGGGCTTCCGTGCAGTGCGAATTAAATGAATACCTGAGGTTAGGGAAACATTCTGTCATTAGCAACAGGGTAACTATTGGCGGACAAGGCGTGAGCAGCGGGGTGTCCCTTTGGCTGAAAAATGACGTGATGATAGGCGGCGGCGGCAGCCAGGGCCCAGGCT
>Ga0207081_1205_pt2 | contig 9826 bp, 6 predicted proteins | sample Alteio_BWMinHeat_59_FD_153524 | JGI IMG/M metagenome (GOLD analysis project Ga0207081, IMG submission 153524) | Enriched cells from forest soil in Barre Woods Harvard Forest LTER site, Petersham, Massachusetts, United States -... | ecosystem: Environmental > Terrestrial > Soil > Temperate forest >... | reverse complement strand
TCATTAACGAAACTTGTCTTTTTAACCCTTCGCATATCACCATCGAATGGCATTTAGATGAAAAAAATCGCAAAATCCCGTTTGCCATCTGCCATAATAAAGCATATCGCATTAATAATTTGCATATTCATTCAAAAAAATTAGAAAAATTCAGAAGTTAACGTCGCCCCTCGGCATGCGACATATGTGCAAAGGGCTACTGCTATATGAAATTTAACTATTAAGGATCTAGGCTTACAAACCTAGATCCTTAATAATTTTTAACGCGCTTATTTCTAATAAACCGCTTTGAATGTTTCGGCCATTGTTCTGAATTCAGCATTTCCTGCTGCCATAGCAAACACTCGTCCACATTCTTGACAATTTACTGGTAATCCTTCGCTATTTTTAGGCCCTTTTGCATGCTGCATTAAACAGTCTTTAAATGCCTGTTTCGCTTTAATTACAGCACCTTCTTCTTCGGCCTTTTTCAATCGTGTCTGTTTTTCTTGGTCTGGATAATTATAGGTATATAAATTCGCACCTGCGTCAACTAATTTATATAAAAGGTAACAGCCTCCAGCAGCACCAACTACAATTATCGTCGACTGTATTACTGCTACTGATGCAACCTTTGTTGCTACCAGTCCTGCTACTGATGCAAATTTTATCGCGTCTGCTAAAGCTGTTGCTCCATCAGCACCAATAGTTGGAGCCGCTTCGGCTGCAATCTGTGTCATTTCTATTCCTGCTTGTGATGCGAATTGCGCCGCATCTCTTGCCACGCCTCCAAATAGATCCCATCCAAACGATTTTATCGGAAAAATAATAATGGAATAAACAATTATCATTTTTATTCTTTTCATACGATGGCTCTTTCTATATTGCATAAAAACACAATTATCAGTTAAAGATTTGGGACCATTATTTTTAAACCGTATAAAGAAAAAACTGTCCATATTATCTCATCAAACTGTTGGGCTGTTTCAGGATCAAATGCTCGGGAAGCTTTTATCATTCCTATTGCCATAATTCTGAGAGTCTTAACCCAAACTTGAAACATTTCGGGACTCATATCTCGAGAACCTTCCATAAGTGCATCAGCTGCAATTTGAATGAATTCTTTTTTTGCTACTGACCATTCCTTAGCAGTGTTATCATCAGCATTTTGTGATAATTTCGCTATCGCATTTGCCGCGATTTGGGCAGCTTCAAAACATGCTTTGGCTACTTCAATATCCTCTCGCGGATTTGCTTTAAAAAGCTTTTGCGAAGCGATATCAATTTCTTGAGCTCGCACATAGGTGACAACACTTGTCATTAACATAGCTACTAGAAAAACATTTTTATTCATCATGATTACCCTTAAAATTATTAACTACTTTCTAAATCCATTATAAATAGACGTCATTCTATCAACTTCAGCTTTTCCTCCTAGCATGCTAAACAACTGTACTATCTTTTGACCGGGCAGCAACTGACCAAAGCGATTTCTTTCAGCAGTCTTTCCTTTTTATAGATAAGATGATATTCCCCACAATCAATAGGCTGTGGAAAAGGCATAATTCATTTTTTTGTTTTTTACATTGCAGACAACTGGCGCAAGGTCAAGTCAATAATTCATCAAAAAATACTGGCCAAACTAAAAACTTCTATAGCGTTGCTGATAATGAAAAAGAAGTAAGACTTACTATTGAAAAACAATAGAGGAATAAAAGATTTACTCACGATGAGCTCTCCTGTTGTGGTTATAAAACACTAGAAACACCGATGCTTATCACTAATCTCGGGTGCGCCTTTTTTAGTGCGTTTACTCTTCACCTCTTTTTATGAGTAATTACAGACGAGTAGTATATAACAATTTACAGAAATAAAAAGAATGCTTTTGCGCTGCTGGCAAAAATCATAAGAACTCTCTATCATATGTACCTGTATACATAATGATTGTTACAAGAGGTACACCTATGAACATATATATTATGTTGTTGTTTTTGGCAATGCCCACTTGCACGTTTAGCATGCTGAGCGAAGAAGAAATGCAAAAATTTGTAGAATCATATACAATGCAGGAAATCCCTCACAATGGAAAAACTTCAACACGTTCGATGTTTTACTACCCAAAAGACGATCAACTAATTGCAGCTATAGATAATAGCATTGTTGCTTTTGATTGCAAAACATACGAAAGTAAAACTATTTTTATTGGAAATAGCCTACAAAAGATTGTACTCAATCCTGACAAGGATGTATTTTATGGTAAAGACAATTTTGGTCGTTCAATTTTTGTAGGAAACTTAGGGAGATTTCAAGAATATACATGTAAACAACTGGAAAAGCTTCCACTAACGGGTGGGGAATTACTATATAATGTCACAAATAAACAGTTATATGTCTGCTGCCGCGACCTCATTACGATTTTAGATCGAAATGGCCAAACAAATTCATTTACTCTTCCACCTATAGACTGTACTCGTAGCATGTGCTGCAACAAGAATATACTCTACACAGATTCATCAATGACGAATAATCAAACAAATTCGTTGAAGCATTATCTTGAAAAGTGGAGCACTTCGGGAACATTTATAACAAAAGCAGATACTGGGAGTCCTATTAGTACAATACTCTGTGATCAAACCTCAGGAAACATATTCTTCACTAACTGTAGAAATGGTTGCATTCAACAATGTGACGCCAATCTTGAAAATCAGCGAGAAATACGCTATGAAGACCGTTTCGTACATCAACAAACACTTGTACAGGATAGCTTTTCAAAATTATTATGCATCACGACGACTGTAACCGAAGGATCAGCCGATGTACATTTTTTGCATCCTGATAATCAGACTGCTCGACTCACTATACCTTTACCTCTAGTACCAAAATCTACTGCATGTGATCCGGCGACAGGCACTTTTTTTGTAGGAACTCCTAGTAAGATACTTGTATTCAAACCAAAACAACTTTATTTAGCATTGCTAAATCAAAGTGCTTACACGAATAAGTAAAATATTAAAACCTATAAAATAAGTCCCTGTTCTTCCGCCTTCGCTTTGCTGCCCGGTTATGCCAATCCTACTACGCTATCAATAGTTTTGAAGGACATAGTGCTGCACCTGCATGCAGGACGATAAGACGAACGTTTACGCACTAAAGAACCCCGCTTCTGCTAGCAAAAATCACAGAAACTCTCTATCATGTGTACCTGTTTTTTACAAGAGGTACAATATGAACATATGTATAGTGCTGTTGTTTTTGGCAATGCCCACCTGCACGTTTAACATGCTCAGCGATGAAGAGATGCAAAAATTTGTAGAATCATATACATCAGTGCACACTTTCAAGGTCTCCGCCCATTCATTACTTTATGAACCAAAAAGCGATCAACTCATTGTTGGTCTAAATAAAAATCAAGGGCTTACTGCCTTTGATTGCAAAACATATAAATCCACTCCCATTCATGATACCTCAAAAATAACGCACCTTACGCTCAGCGCAGATCAAAATATATTCTATGGAATAAAAGAACGCTCTCCTTGTCCAATTGTTGTAGGCAATCTAGAAAATCATACATGCCAACCATTAGACCCTCTATTATGTGGTGATACGCTAGCATATAGTCTAGCAAACAAAGAACTCTATGTGGGACTATTTCAATCCATTACTGTCTTAAACCAAACAAATCAAAAGAATTCGTGGCACGCAGCATTTAACGGATACATTAGCAACTTTTGTTGCAATGATACAAATAAAGTGTTTTATGTAAGCTCAACTGAAGGAAGTATTCAAAGATGGAGCATGTCAGGAACATGTGAAAAGACAATAAAAATTGAATCTCACGTCAAATCAATGCTCTGCGATCAAAAATCTGGCGATTTATATATTATAAGGGCCCTATTTCCGCTATTTGTCAGATATGATGCTAAGCTTGAAAATAGCTGCCCTGTAGAGTATCACTTTTTACCCGACTCCCCTTTATATCCCATAGAATTTGCTCAAGATACCATTTCACAACTAATGTGCTTAACATCTACTTCGTTAAGGGACCAAAAAAGAGTACATTTCTTCGATCCTAATAACCCAAAAATTCAATATACAACACAGCTTAATGAGAGTGGATTATCAATTGCATGTGATCCAACAAGCAGTACTTTTTTTATAGGAACAACAGATGGAGTTCATATATTTAAACCTAAAACATCGTATATCGTATTATCATTATTAAAACAAAGTATTTTCACCGTTTTTAAAATATATAAACAAACCCTGCGGGGCCTTATTTCTGTTTGATTGTAAGTTCATTTTTTTCGTTGGGGTTTCGCGTCAAACCCCAACACCCCGACGCCCCTTCGACAAGCTCAAGACAGGCTCGCCTGTTGGATCCTCTCGATTCGGTTCTCAAAGGGCACATCCTTCGATACGCTTTGCTACTCAGGACGGCTCCTGCGCTTAACTTTATCCTGAGTGATTTTTTACTGAATTTATGAAGCAAAAAATTTTATCGAAGGGCTATAGAACTGAATATGCGCTACATTATAAATTAATCACGCCGTAGCCACACGAAGACGTGCAACATAAAATCATTCCAAAAGAGTTTTTATGACGGCTTCATAGCCTTGATTGTTTTGTAATAACGCATTAATTTTTTTTCTTCTCATGCGAGATGTTTTTTGTGCGCGCTTATTATCTATTATTTCTTGTACCGATTGTTGTATCCATTGAACAAACTCACCGCGTTTAGGGCTTTCTACAAAATCGTGCCATGCGGTAAAGTTATCTTTAAAAGGCATGGGGTTTATGGTGGTTGGCATTACTTTTGCAAGATCGTGCTGCTGAAATGTTTCTGCCAAATCTATCTGATCACCATGGACTGGCAACAATAGCATGGGCACATAGTTTTGCAAAGCCTGCATGCTACAATTGTTGCCACCATGACCAATGAAAACATCAACGAATTTAAAAAAAGAGGGCAGCGGATAATAATCATACACAATAATATTAGTATGCCCCTGTTTCTTTAAAAAGGCGTCAACTTCTTTGGCGTTGTACAGTACACCCCGTTCATTTTTGCCAGGATGCAAGGCCACTACAAGAGAATCATTTGCCTTATTATTACCGTTACCCAATGCATCTGCAAGCATGGCAAAAAAGTCTAATGGCTTACTTGCCTCAGTACCCATACTTATAAAAACTAATTTTCTGCCCTTCTTAAAGCATTGCACTTCATCAACTATTTTTTGTTCTTGTTCAGTTAATATTGGCACTTCTGGAGATGGATATCCTGCAAAAACAATCTTACTTCCCATCATTGTTTCATTGTTATAATCCATGAGCTTTGGATAGGTATATATAAAAGTAGCATAGTTGGGATCTGCAAATGCTATAGGAAAATCTACATCAATATCATTTCCTATATCGCCCAATTTGCTGTGCAAATAATCAGCCGCCCATATACGCTTTTGTGTTGCTGGATACCTCAGTTGAAAATAGTTCTTTTTAATCATGTTTTTAATATCAGGATTCTTCCAATCCCTTGGTAGTGCCGGTGCAAAAGATGCAAAAGCAGGAATGTGTAGTTCGCCCCCCACATACTTTGCCCAATACGCTTGTGTAACATCATATATGATAACGTCTGGCTTCAGATTCTTTACTGCTAATACAAAGTCATCCCAAAAAAGAGCCATTAAATATTGGGACAAAATAGAGGTATCCAGTACGCCTTCTGGCTGATCTACAAAATTACTTGCCGGCTTATCTATTATATTTTTTTGTTCATCTGTATAGTTCCACGAAGGGTTAATCGCCAGTAATACTTCCCACAGCGATATAACAAACGCTCCTGCTTTTTGTAGCTCGATACCTTCTTTTGATTCTTTATTAAATATGACATACGTCACTTTTGCCTTTTTACTGACAAGCCTTTTGACAATTTCAACAGTCGGATGAATGTGAGATCCACCTCCTGCAATAAAAAGTATATGCTTTCCTTTTGCATGCTGCTTATTGCACTCATGAGATGCCTGTATGTTTCCTGTTTTTATAAACAAAAGACACAGCATAAACGCATAACTGATCCAATTTTTAACCATTTGTTCCTCTTGTAGGTACCAAAATCACTTAAAATATCAGCTCATTTATTTTTAAATACCCTATTTCAAGTAATTGATATTATTTTTGCCAATTCTGCTCTAAAGAGCCCTTAATTCTGGTGGCAAACTGTGGATACACCTTTCTAAATATATCCCATGTTGATTCAGTTGTTTTGTTGACACTACGAAAAGATATTCGAGAAATATCATGCTCAAAGGAAAGATTGTTCATCAGATCCAGATAAGCGAAAATAATCTTTGCAACTTCAATGTCTTCACATTTCCACGTCCACCCCACAAAACCACCTGACTTGTCAAATATAATGAGATCATCTAAAACAAGTCCCGAAAGTTCAGGACTCACTGCAACAGCAACGGCAATTTGTTCCCATCGCGCACGAGCTTCTCCAAGATACTGTGCATGTAGTTTTATTTCTTGTGTGATGAAACTATAACTAATTTGAAACGTCGCGCTATGGTTTCTAAGGGGCATATTATAGAACATGACTATTTTTGTTTCATCATATGAAAAACCAATGAATGCTTTTTCAACTGCCGATTCGGTTTCTACATATTCAAAAATATCTTTGAATGCTGCTGGCATATAGATAACGTCTGACAATGGCAACTTAGCAAACAGTGATTTATATATGGCTGAAACTGCGACAAGGCTGTTTTGGTGTATTAACATAAACAGATCTTCAGGTGTTTCAGGGAAATGACGTTCAAATGCTGTGTGACTGCCCAATATCGCCGCCTGCACTGAAAAATCGGCAGATTTTTGAAAATAATGCTCTTCAGATACTGATGCAGAATCCCTAAAAACGGTGCGGGAAAAATCAGTAAGCCATTTCAAATATGAGCGCAGAGGCCAATAAGAATGATATTTTAATGCATTTTCAGGCATAAGATCGGTCAACCATCTTTTACACAGATTCAAAAAATCATCGAGCATCATCTTAAATACTATTTTTTTTCCTACAAACGAAAGAGCATGGGATGATTTAATCATTTTTATCGATTCGTCAATAATGTCGACAACCGCCGAAAACTGTTTACACATGAGAAGTTTTCCTAAAAATGATGCTTGAGAAAACTCCCCTATAAATTGCTCATTGGTCAGCGGTTTTATAATTAAATGATTCATTTCGTTCCAAAAATGTTCTACTGCTTCTACCGTATCCAATTTTTGCTGCATAGCTGCTTTCATGGTAGAAATATTATCGTGTATAGATTGCGTAAAGAGAATAAATTCTTGAGTTTCCGCTGAATAATCATTATTCAATTGCTGCAAGGTAGTGATTATCGTTTTTTCTGGAACTGTTTGCTCCAGAACTGACATATGTTGGTAAAAAATGGTGGCAAACCATAAGGATATACCATCTACCTTTTCTAAAAGTGCAAGAAGACTATTCAATGTATTGACTTCACGTGCAACTAACTCTTTATCGGTACAATCATCAAGTTTTTTAATAAAATTGCGCCATTCATCTACAAGCTCTTTGCCAGGGCAATGCTGCGCATACTCAAGCAATGTAGTAAGGCTGTCACCAACATGCACTGAACCTTTAATTGATTGCTTTATAAAAAGATCATATAAAAACCAGCGGTATGTATAGCGGTTAATGCCGGCCCTATCGTCATTCTCTTGATATAATAATGCTTCTAACATTTTGTGATAAAAAAGCAGCTCAAACCGTTCTGCACCATGTTCAATCGCGTATTTAAAGGCCCTCAGCACCGCAAAAAGCTCGGCTTTAAATGCGGTGAAAATTTCAAAACACAATGCATCACACAAACTATCTATATGCGCAATGCGTTTTTCAGTTACGGCAATACGATCTTGTATTCGTTCAGCAATGTCTTCAAACAATAATTTCTGTTCTGTGGAACCAAGAACATTTTTCAGTTGAAGCATTTTTTGCACAAGTTCTGCATCTTGAGGAACAACAGGCGAATCTCGGACTATCCGATAATTGGTAACACCATTAATTATAGAAAGAGACCGCGCAATTGGATGTTCATACCAGCCAGCAACCAGAACACTTTCTACTGTTTTTTGTTGAGTATCCCATAAGTACACAAGTTGTCGCTGGGTATCAATAACAAGAGGTCGTTTTTCTGAAATAGTAAGCACCATATTTTTAATAAGATTAAGATCTTGCACATAGAAACACGGAATGCCAAATCCTATAAAATTCACTGCGGCATGCGACAATGACGATGCCCAAGCTCCCACAAATACTGCCTGAGCTGTGCTTCTTTGTGGATCTGCATCTGCATCATCTAGCGTGTCTTTGATAATGAGTTTTTTGGCATCGGTTACTATGCATACTTGTGAAGATCCTGCAACAATAGTATTAACTGCTACAACAGCATTGCGTTGTGCTTCGGTTAGTGCAGCATCTGGAATATATGAGGGCTTTTGTTCAAAATGCATAGCGGGACGTGCTTGAACAATATAAATGGTGCCATTTTGTATTACAAATTCAACATCCATTGGTTGCCCGTATGCGGTTTCTATTTTTTTCAACACAGCATAAAGATGCTCGATTTGCTCTTTGGTTATACACGGCTTTGCTATAAAATCATGCGGATTTTTCATCAATTGCAAACCACGCGCTCTTGGGACAAGACGCTGCGGTTTATAATTAATCATCGGATATATAGACAGTTTATTTTTATCAATTCTGGATTCGGTTACATAATAGCGATCAACCGGAACGCGATTGGCTACAACTCCTTCACCGTGGCCATATGCAGCATTGATTTCGGTCACTTTAAAATGTTCTGTACCAAGACCACTTTGCGTACTGAATGCTACGCCAGAAACCGGAATATGTGCAAAGTCCATTGCACCGCCAAACGGCTCTCCAATTAATTGCTGAATAAGCACCGGTATACATAGTGGCATGTTATATAAATCAAGACCCGCGATAAGATTATTTTTAAGAGCCTGCAGATTAAAATAGGATGCTACAACCTCTTGGATAGCATCTTCAACATAATTTCTATTCGGTGTAACATACGGCACACTTACATATAATCCGGCATTAGCAGTCGTTTTTGAATCCTCTAGACCAGAACTGCGAACCATCAAATATAGATTTTTTTGTCGCGCATCATTAAAGAAACGTTCTTCATCTGTAGTAAATGGTAAAAGATCTCTTGAAAATACTCTCTTTACAAGATCATCCAAAGAAAAATAATCCTCTTTTAATTTTGTTAACTTTTTAAAATACAAAGTAATACTTTTGCACCATGATAATTTCGGTAATTCAAAATTCAATTCAGTCGCTAACTGCTTAATTGTTTCATGATAAACAAGATAAAAATTTGATTTCGACTCAAGGAAATTCTTAATTCTTTCTGAAGATATGCTTAAAAATGGTGGCACTTTTGCATGCGGATCATCTTTCAATATATCTACCAGTTTTACTAAATTTTTGTATTTGTTGTTACAAGCATCGTCTGCCCAAGCAACAGAAGCTAACGTAATAAAAATATAGAACATACACAAAAACATAGTTGTTCCTCTCTATAGCATAAGCAAACATCTGAATAGATTTCATATTCAAGAGTGTTAGGTAAAGATGCGATTTGTCAATATATATGATGCTGGCCGATAGGCCATTATTAACATTGAACTTATACACGCTAAAAAGTTCCACTTCTGCTGGCAAAAATCATAAGAACTCTCTATCATATGTACCTGTATACATAATGATTGTTACAAGAGGTACACCTATGAACATATATAT
>Ga0207081_1222_pt1 | contig 9882 bp, 9 predicted proteins | sample Alteio_BWMinHeat_59_FD_153524 | JGI IMG/M metagenome (GOLD analysis project Ga0207081, IMG submission 153524) | Enriched cells from forest soil in Barre Woods Harvard Forest LTER site, Petersham, Massachusetts, United States -... | ecosystem: Environmental > Terrestrial > Soil > Temperate forest >... | reverse complement strand
AGCTGCACTGGCGCGGCATGATTGAGATCGACGAAGGGCACGCCGTATTGTTTCAGCACGTCGCCGAGACCGCTTTCTTGCACGAGGAACTCGACGTTGCGCCAGTGCCCTGGACCTTCGGCGACGATGATCTGCGCGGCCCCTTCCTTGCGACACAGCTCAATGACGGCGGCGACGACGCGCGGGTTGGTATTGATGACCTTGTCGCGGTGGTATTCGACGAGATTTGGCTTGAGGACGACGCGCTTGCCGGCCAGCGGCACCTGCGCGCGGAAGGTCTCGTACTGTTTCTGCACGACGGCGGCGAGGTCGTCGTTGTAATCGTTGGCGCGGTCGATGCGGACGGTGCTCTGGGCTGGTCGGGGGCGGAGGTTGATGGTGGCGTTGACGGCGAGCTTGCGGACGAGGGAACGCACGCGGTCGCGAAGGGATTTGCGCGGCATACGAAGAGCGATGGGGGTGATCCCGCAGGCTCGCGTACTCGCCTCGGGGCGTGCGGTCGCGTCGGACGGGAGACGGAAGACATTATTGGATTCACAGGCAATGGCGAGGGCGGTCACGGCTTGGCGCATCGGAGCAGTGGTGAGCCAGGGGGTGGTGGCACGAGATTCGTGGGCTTGGATGATTTTCTCCCGCAGGATCTCGAAATCCCGCAGGCTCGCCGAGTTCGTAGTACCGCCTTTAGGCGGTGAATCCTTGCCGCCTAAAGGCGGTACTACGAACACAAGCTTCTGCGAAGCGTCGCTAACCGGGTACACGGAGAGTGCGAGGCGTGTCCAGCACAGGTGTTCGAGATCGCTGCTTGTCGTAGATTGGTTCCGCAGATAACGGATCGAGGCGGCGACGCGGGGGTGGTCTTCGTGGCCTTGCAATGCAAGGAGCATGATGGCGGTAGGGCCGGGAATGGGTTGCGTGATGTTGCCGAGGACGCGGAGGTTGCCGTAGTTGATGCCGCCCTCGTCTGCCGTGCGATCCAGCAGCAGGCGCATGCCTTCTTCGACGCGCGGATGTCCCGTCAAGCCGGCGTGGCGGAGAGCGAGGCACGCCCAGGCGGTGGGCTCGGCCCAGGCGGAGTTACCCTGGGACCAGGGCCAGCCGGTCAGGTGCAGGTTGATGTCGAGGATGCGATCGGGGTCGGCGTCGGGTTGTTTTTTCGGCTCGATGGCGAGCAGGGCGGCGGCGGTGCGGCGAGTCTTCTCTTCGGGAGCTTTGAGAATGCACTGGGTGAGGAGCACGAGGGCAGTCGGCCAGACGGCTTCTTCACGTCCCTGGCTCCAGCGATAGGTGCCGTCGGGGCAGGCGCAGCTTTCGATGAACTGCCAGGCCTTGCGGATCGGCTCGGCGTAGGCACTGGGATCAAGCGAGAGTGCGAGCAGGGCGAGGCAGGTGGGCTCGAGGTGAGCACCCCCCCCTGGCCCCCCATTCGCGAGGGCGCAAGAAGTGGTGTACGCCCAGCCGCCTTCGGGGTGGGCTTGGGTGGCGAGTTCGTCGAGGTAGCCTTGGACTTCGTGCATGCGGATTAGCTCCACGGCATGAATGTTGTGCTGCCAAAAGTCTACGCCATGAAAGAGCGATGGTAGCTTGTGTGGCGGGATTTCCGTGCCTATCATCAACTGGGGGTCAGACTTCGGGCTGTAACGGTTGGAACAAAATGGACGGAACGTTGACGCCTGAACAGCAAGACAAACGTGATTGCCTGGTCGAGAAGTTGCGCGCGATGGGCCGCGTCGCAGTGGCGTTCAGCGGGGGGATCGACAGCACAGTCGTGGCCAAGGCGGCACAACTTGGGCTTGGCAGCGCGGCGGTAGCGGTGACGGCGGATAGTCCGAGCGTTCCGCGCAACGAAATTGAAGACGCGAGGGAGTTGGCGCGCGCGATTGGCATCCGACATCTGATCGTCGAGACTCACGAATTTGCGGATGCTGAATATGTGCGCAACGATGGCGCGCGCTGTTACTTCTGCAAAAGCGAGCTGTATGGACGCATCGAGCAGTTGTTGCCGGAGCTTGGAGTCGAGGTGGTATGCAGCGGGGCAAACCTCGACGATCAAGGGGACTACCGTCCTGGACTGAAGGCGGCGGCGGAGCACCATGTACGCCATCCCCTGCAAGAGGCGGGGTGCACCAAGGCGGACGTGCGGGCGATCGCGCGCTCGTGGGGTTTGCCGACGTGGGACAAGCCGGCGTCGCCGTGCCTGTCGAGCCGGTTGGCACCCGGCGTGCAAGTGACACCGGAACGCACGGGGCGCGTGGAAGCCGCGGAGGCGCTCTTGCGGGAGCTTGGCTTTCGCGATTGCCGGGTGCGGTTGCATGAAGGCGAGCTGGCGCGGATTGAGGTTCCTGTCGAGGGGCTGGCGGTTTTGCTGGACGCGCCGGTGCGGGAAGCACTGGCGCAACGCTTCCGGGACCTTGGTTTCAAGTTTGTGACGCTCGATCTGGAAGGGTTGCGATCGGGGAGCCTGAATGTGTTGGTATCCCTGGAACAGCGGCGATTGTTTGAGCAGCGGTGACGAAGAAGAAACCATGAAACACACGGAATACACGGAAAAAAGTCATGACTAGCCTCAATCCCCTGCCTGCGGTGAAGGCTCTGGACACGTACTTCCTGGACGTCCGTTGCAGGATCCTTGATGTGGCGGCGATTCTGGACCGCATCGATCGCGGGTGCGATGTTACGTCGATTGAGAATGATCCGAGGATGGGGCGTGTTCGACAGGCGTTGGAGGTGTTACTGGACGGTGGCGAGGGACGGGCGGAACGCGTCCAGCAGGTGTTTTCGCTGGAATACAATCCGAGTTGGCAGAAGCCGAAGCCGCGAAGTAGTCATTAGTCATTGGTCATTGGTCATTAGGCAACAACGGCTGTGGTTCCCAGTGACGAATGACGAATGACTATTCCGAGAGGACGAACATCATGTATTACATCGATCCGCACATTCACATGATCTCGCGCATCACCGACGACTATCAGCGCATGGCGATGTGCGGTTGCGTGGCGCTTTCGGAGCCGGCTTTCTGGGCGGGGTTCGATCGCGGCTCAGTGCATGGGTTTCGCGATTACTTTCGGCATTTGACCGATTACGAACCCAAGCGGGCGGCGCAGTTTGGCATCCGGCATTACTGCTGGTTGTGCATCAACGCCAAGGAAGCGGAGAATGTGTCGCTATCGCGTGAAGTCATTGCGATGATTCCGGAGTTCCTGAATCGGCCCAACGTGCTCGGCATCGGCGAGATTGGGCTGAACAAGAATACGCCGAATGAGGCGATCATCTTCCAGGAACATGTGGACCTGGCGATGAAGACCAACGAGCTTATCTTGATCCATACACCACACCTGGAGGACAAGTACAAGGGCACGCGGATGATCATCGACATGCTCAAGGGCGATCGCCGCGTGCAGCCGGCGCGCGTGCTGATCGACCACGTCGAGGAGCACACGGTGCGGCATGCTCTCGACGCCGGCTTCTGGTGCGGCATGACCCTGTATCCGACGACCAAGTGCACGCCGGAACGCGCGGCGGACATCCTCGAGATGGTCGGCCCCGATCGGATCATGGCAAACTCGGCGGGGGACTGGGGCAAGTCGGATCCGATGGCGGTGCCGTTGCTCATTCAGGAGATGAAACGGCGCGGGCATGGCGAGGACGTAATTCGCAAGGTGGTCTTCGACAATCCGCTGGCGTTCTTCAGACAGAGTGTACGTTGGCAGGAGTGGGACATCACATCGCGAAACGGCGACGGTTCGCCGAGCGCCGCAACGACGAAGGCTGAAATGCGCACGCAGCGTAGAAAGGTAAAGGTGACACAGTGAGCCAAGCAAGCGCATCTCGGACTGCAGCGACCAAGACAAGAAAGGCTCGCCCGGTGATCATTCTGAAGTCGGTTCCGAAGGGCTACAACTGGGGTTGGTATTCGCGCGAGGATCCGCGCATGCACCTGCAAACCGTCGATTCGAAGCATCAGAATGACTACAAGGTGTGGCTTGAGAGAGAAGGGAAAAGAGTCTTCGAGCCTGCGGGTCCGATCCCCGCAAAGGTTCTTGCGGCGCTCGAGGAGGAAGTGCAACGGCGGCGCGATCATATCGAGGGCCGCTGGACCGATCTGATGATTGCCAATGGCTGGCTAACGTTCAGCATGCGCGGGCGCGACGTTACACTGACGGCCTACCCAAGAGTTCCCGGAAGCCGATTCACGCGAACCTTCGATATCGCGTACTACTTTGCCGGAATCTACGATCCGACATATCCGATGGTGAACAAGACTCCAATTAAGCCAGAGGACCTTGGTTTGAACAAAGAAATGGGCGCTTTGGAAGTCTGGGTGCAGAAGGAAGAGGATCGTCGAGAGCACATTCGATTGTCGACGATCCTCTGGCGGGATTGACATGCGCTTCCTGGCCCTCGAAACCTCCTGCGACGAAACGGCGGCGGCCGTGTTCACCGAAGACAGGGTGATCCTGTCGAATGTCGTCGCTTCGCAAATTGACTTGCACGCCAGGTTTGGCGGAGTCGTGCCCGAAGTCGCCGCGCGGGCGCACCTGCAGCGGTTGTTGCCGGTGATCGATGAAGCACTGAACCGAGCGGGCATTCGGCTGGAGCAAGTCGGCTGCATCGCCGTGCACAACATGCCGGGATTGGTGGGAGCGCTGCTGGTGGGCGTGAGCGCGGCGAAGATGCTGGCGCTGAGCCTGGGCGTGCCATTGATCGCGGTCAACCATATCGCATCGCACATCTATGCCTGCCGGATTGCCGCGGGGCGGGATATCTTTCCGAGCATCGGATTGGTCATCAGCGGCGGGCATACGGCGCTGTTCCATTGCCGAAGCGCGCTGGACTTCGAGCTTGTCGGCTCGACGCTGGACGATGCGGCAGGCGAGGCCTTCGACAAGGTCGCAGCCCTGCTGGGCCTTGGTTTTCCGGGGGGACCGGCGGTGGAGAATGAGGCAGCCCAAGGAAACGCGCGGGCATTTTCCTTTCCGCGATCGTTCATCCATGACGAGCGGCTCGACTTCAGCTTCAGCGGGTTGAAGACGGCCGTGCGCTATGCTTTGGGTGGTCCGAATGCGGCTCATCCTGCACCACCTGGGCCGGGTAGACTCCGCGCGGATCTGGCGGCGAGCTTTCAGCAGGCGGTTATCGATGTGCTGGTCGGGAAGTCGCGTCAGGCGTTGCGCCAGACGGGGTTGCAGCGGCTGGCAGTTGGCGGGGGAGTTGCCGCCAATCGTACGTTAAGGGCTGCGCTGGAGCAGATGGCTCAGGTGGAGGCTGCTGAGGTGTTTATCCCGCCATTATCCCTGTGTACCGACAACGCAGCGATGGCGGCGCTGGCGGTGGAGAAGTGGCGGGCGGGGGAATTCGCTGCGCTGGATGTTGACGCGGTGCCGACGCTGGGGTGACGTGGTTGCGCATCGCTATGCTCTCCTACTCTTTATCCTACTCTTGCTCTTAATCCTCTTCCAAATCTTACTCTTGATCATTCACTTTCTCTGTTCGGTCGAAAGTCAATGACTTTAGCAAATCCGAGCGCGATCAAAGGGATTCGTCGTTTCCGGGCGAGGTTTTTCCGGTTCTTGGATTCCTGACTTTTCTTTCCGTGGCGCAAGCGAGCGAATCTCCGCAGTGTGAATAAATCGCGGTCTTTGGAGAGCATGCGGAGGCTTTGCGGTTATAGTTGAGGCATACCACAAGGGGTGAGCGATCGACACCAGGAGGGTGGTGGCATTCCTCCCCCAAGGCTCAAGACCTCACCAACCACCATGAAAAAACTGTCTGTCACTGCACTACTGAGCCTGGCCATGCTTGGCCTGGCGTCGTCACAGGCTTCGGCCTGGTTCGGGGGTGGATGCTGCAACAGCTGCAACACCTGTTGTAGGCCGTACAACGCGTTCAGCCCGGCCCCATGCTGCTGTTGTTGCTGCTGTTGTCCGCAGCCGTGCGGCTGTCCGAGCTATGCTCCGCCGCCGTGCTCTGCCCCTGTCTACGCGGCTCCCGGCTGCGGTTATGATGGTGGTTGCCCATCGTGCACCTCGGCTTGCGCTCCGAGTAGCTGCATGACCCTGCCGCCGGTTGGCTGTGGTTCGAGCATGCCTTATGGGAGCATGCCGAGCAGTCCGGTTTACACGCCAGGCGCCCAGCCGATGCCCACGGGAGCGGCGATGGCCCCCGCTTATTACCCTCAGGTGCAAACGGTCGGCTACATGAACTACGGCTATCCAGTCCGCCCGATGCCGTACGGTTATGCCCCGATGGGCCGATGATGCGATGAGTTCACGACGCGACGATGGATCGGGAGAAGGGGAAGCCCGCAGAGCCAGGCTCTGCGGGCTCATTTTCTTATGAGTCTACCACTCGCTGTCGTGCGTCGCCTGCGTTCACCCCTGGCGATTGTGTTGGGATCGCCTCGTGAAGCCGCAGAAATGGTGGCGGCGTGCAAGATCCCGGATACTACCTGCTATCAGATGGACGTTTATCAGGCGGGGCGTCTGCGTGAGGAACTGACGGCGCGTGCCGCGCGGGCGGAAGTGGTTGTGTTGTCGGACCTTTGGGAACTGCCGGCTCGATTTCAATGTGCGCTTTATCCCTCGCCGCGCGGCGGGGAGCGCGAGTTGAAGATTGACATGGTAGAGCAGGCTTATCACGTCCTGGAAGGGAAAGGTACGTTTCTCGCAATCTCCGAGGTTGAGCGGGATCAATTGTATCCGAACCTCTTGAAGAAGATCTTTGGCCGAGTTCGTGCCGACACACAAAGCCAGCCGAATGTCTTCTGGACCGAGCGCACCAAGGAGCGCCCGAGACGGCGACATGAGGTGCTCTTTCACGCGCGCATTGGCGAAGGAGAATCCCTGCGTTTCCTGTCTCGGCCCGGCGTGTTCTCGTATGGCCGTATGGATGAAGGAGCGCGCGCCCTGGTCGAGGTGGCGGAGATCCGGCCTGGCGATCACGTGCTTGACCTGGGCTGCGGCTGCGGGACGAACGGCATTTTCGCGGGACGCACCTGCGGTCCGGATGGGCACGTGACATTTGTCGATAGTAATGTACGAGCGCTGGCGCTGGCCGAACACAACGCCACGCTCAATGGCGTCACAAGTTTTGACGTGCTGGCATCCGCGACAGCCGAGGAACTACCGGCAAGAAGCTTCGATGTTGCGCTGGCGAATCCTCCTTATTATGCCAATCTCGACATTGCGCGGGACTTTGTGGAACGCTGTCGCCGAGTTCTCAAAATGGGAGGGCGATTTTACCTTGTGAGTCGTCGAATAGATGAGATAAGCGCGGTGGTTGGGGAGGTATTCGCCGACCATCAGATCCTCATGCGGCGCGGCTACGGTATTTTTTTTGCCGATGTCTCAGATTAATTGAGGCGGTATACTCCGGCCCGGCGCGCCAGTGGCGTGCTCAGGGACTGGAGAAGCGGTACATGGACGTACTGAACTTTCGGGAGCCGGCGAGCGCCTGGACGCACTTGTGCTGGCTGGTTTTTTCGGTGCCGGCGAGCTTCCTTCTATTTCGGCGATGCCGGGGTCAGTTGGTCAAACAGCTCTGCTTCGTCGTCTATGGATTGAGCCTGACGGCGGGGTATGGCGGCAGCGTTTTCTATCACGCGATCCGGCTGCCGCATAACGTGGTCGAGGGACCATGCCAGAACGTCGATTTCATCGGCATTTATGTGATGATCGCGGGCAACGTCACGCCACTGGCCGTAATTGCGCTGGGCGGAGCATGGCGGCGAGCCGTACTTTCTCTCGCATGGGGCCTGGCGACCGTGGGCATTGCCGTGCGAGCCTGCGACCTCCATGTCAGCCGTGGACTTTCAAATTGCGTATACCTCGGCATGGGCTGGGGCCTCGTACTTTGTTACTTCGAGCTAAGCCGGAAGCTGTCACACCAACGGATGGGACTCTTGGTTCTTGGCGGTCTCATCTACTCGAGCGGGGCCGTGATGAACTGGCTTTGCTGGCCGCGACTATGGCCCGGCGTGTTTTGCCATCACGATCTCTACCATCTCTTCATCATGGCGGGGACCGCCGTGCACTTCGTGTTCATGTGGCGCACGCTGGCGCCATACAGACCCGTCCCCGTCGTACAACCCGTGGCCCGGCCTGCGATGGCATTGCTGAAGACCTAAGAATCTTACAGAATATCCTTGAAGGTACGTCCCGGTCGTGGACGTGTTGCGCGCCGCCTTGAACGGCAACCGGAGAGATCACATGCGTCATCTGATTCTGCTCACCGCCATCGGCCTGGCAGCAGTATTCGCCGTGGGAACTCGATCGGCGGAGCGCGATCCTGAGACGGAATATGCCGAGAAGTTCCTTCAGGAAGAGAAGATCAAGACCGATGGCGAATCGCTGATTCAGTTCTTCAAGGAACGCACTCTCGATACGTTGCCCGATCCTGCCAAGATCAAGGAACTGGTCAAGCAGCTCGGGGACGATGATTTTGAGGTACGTGAGCGAGCCGAGGCGAAGCTCGAGGAGATCGGTCGTGCCGCGAAGGAGTTCCTGACCGAAGCGATCAAGAATAACACTCCGGACGGTCCGGACGTCAAGCACGCGGACGCGGAGATTCATTTTCGTGCCGAGCGCTGCCTGGCCAAGCTTGAAGAGAACCGCGAGATGCTGCGCGTGAGCTATGCAGCCCGAGTACTCGGCGAGCGCAAGCCGAAGGGAGCTGCCGAAACGCTTCTGGCTTACCTACCCAGCGCCAAGGACCAGATGGTGGAGGAGTCGATCTTCGCGGCACTCGCCAAGGTGAGCATATCGGAAGGCACTCCCAATCCAGCCGTGGTTCAAGCCCTGGAGGATAAGGAGCCGATGCGCCGTGCAGCGGCGGGGCTGGCACTCGTGACGATCAAAGAACAACGCGCCAAGGTCGCGAAGCTGCTCGACGATCCCGACCTTCGGGTGCGCTATTATGCCGCCAGCGTGCTGGTGCCACTGGGCGATAAGCACGCGGTCGAAGCGCTGATGCCGATCCTGACCGACGGCCCGATGACGACGGCGCGCATGGCGGAGGACATGCTGTTTCGAATGGCGTCATCTCAGAAGGTACCCGAGGCGACACTCGGCGACACCAATGAAGCCGCGCGCAAGAAGGCGCGCGTGGCCTGGGAGAAGTGGTGGAAGGACAACCAGGAGAAGATCGATCTGACGAAGATCAACCAGGAGGATGCGATCCTTGGCTTCACCGTGATTGCAGAGTATTCTGATTCGGGCAACGGCAGCGGCCGTGTGTGGGAGTGCGGCGCTGACGGGAAGCAGCGCTGGGAGATCAAGGATGTCGCGAGTCCGATGGATGTGCAGGTTTTGCCGGGCGGCCGGGTACTTATTGCCGAAGCGGGGCGAGGAATAACTGAGCGCGACAAGACGGGCAAGGTGCTCTGGGAAGTGAAGGTTACCGGGCAGGCGACCGCGTGCCAGCGCTTGCCCAACGGCAACACGGTGGCTTTCACATACAACGAAATTTACGAGTTCGATCGCGACGGCAAGCAGGTCTTTCACCACACCCAGCAAAAGGGCGCTTGCTACGGCGGACAGAAGCTGCGCAACGGCAATTACGTCTACATGGTTGGCACCGGCCAGATCACGGAAGTGAATCCCGATGGCAAGGAGGTTCGCACGCTGAAGCCGGATACGCCGGATGTCTCGGGGTGCGGGTATTGGGTAAGCGTGGAAGGACTGCCGAACGGAAACTTCCTCGCGACGCTTGGCAGCTCGGGACGCGTCGTCGAAGTCGATATGACCGGCAAAGTGGTTTGGTCGTGCAAGACGGATCAGACCACGGGAGCCACGCGCATGCGCAACGGCAATACTCTCTGCGTCAACACCGAGTCGCGTGCGGTGGTTGAGTACGACCGCGAAGGCAAAGAGGTATGGCGAGCGAAAA
>Ga0207081_1220_pt1 | contig 9957 bp, 8 predicted proteins | sample Alteio_BWMinHeat_59_FD_153524 | JGI IMG/M metagenome (GOLD analysis project Ga0207081, IMG submission 153524) | Enriched cells from forest soil in Barre Woods Harvard Forest LTER site, Petersham, Massachusetts, United States -... | ecosystem: Environmental > Terrestrial > Soil > Temperate forest >... | reverse complement strand
CAAGTCAAACACCAGCCTGATAGGATCGCCATCGCCCTTGCCTCGACTGATTTTATCCGCAGATAAAGCATAAAACTTACCATAATTTGAGAAAAATAAAACCTTATCAGTGCTAAGTCCCTCGATGATATAGCCCTGTTTATCTCCATCCTTATAGCGAATATTCTCCAGATTATGTCCTCGCATGGTCCGCAACCATCCCATATCAGAACAAATTATAGTGATCGGCTCTTTCTCAGTAAACGAATCAAGGTTTATGACCTCGAAAGCAGGTGCTGCAGTTATTGAAGTTTTCCTTTTTCCAAGAGGGTGTTTGCTATACTGAGTGCGAATTTTTTTGATTTCCTCAGCTATCACTTCCAGAAGCTTGCTTTCATTAGCAAGTATGCTCTTAATCTCTTTCTTCTCAGACATCAGTTCCGCATTTTCTTTCTGAATGGCGAGCTCTTCAAGTTTGCGCAAGGCACGTAATCTGGTATTGAGAATGGACTCAGCCTGCAAGTCTGTAAGCTTCCATTTCTTCATCATAATGGTTTTAGGCTCATCTTCTTCGCGTATGATGCGAATGACTTCATCCAGGTTAAGGAAAGTAATCAAAAGTCCGGCGAGAATTTCCAGGCGGTGGTCAATATTACCTAATCTATGCTGCAACCTTCTTTTAACAATTACATGGCGGTGGGCGATGAAACTCTCTAGAACCTGTTTTAAATTCATGACTTGAGGCGAAGAATTCGCATCGAGTACATTCATGTTAAGCTGTACCCTGACTTCAAGGTCGGTGCACTTGAATAAGGATTCCATAATAGATTCAGCCGGGATATTGCGGCTCTTAGGAATCAGTACCAGGCGAATGTCTTCTGCAGACATATCCTGAAAACTTTCGAGGTAGGGGAGCTTCTTGGCTGAAAAAAGCGCCGCCATTTTTTCGATGAGTACACGTTTTTGTACTTGATAAGGAATCTCGCTGACTACAATACGGTATTGATTTCTATCCAGGGTTTCTTTTTCCCAGGTAGCTCGCAAGCGGAAGCTGCCTCGGCCAGTCTCATAGGATTTAAGGATGCTATCAAACGGTTCAACAATCGTCCCACCAGTTGGCAGATCAGGGCCTTTGACAAACTTCAGAAGGGATTCTATATGGGCGTTAGGGTGTTTTATCAAATGCAAAATCGCATCACAGAGCTCGACCAGATTGTGAGGGGGAATTGAAGTCGCCATACCCACTGCAATCCCTTCGGCACCATTTGCAAGAATATTTGGCACCGCTGACGGTAACAGTGTGGGCTCTTCGTCACTGTTATCATAAGTCGGACGAAAGTTTATGGTGTCATTATTAATATCGTTGAGGAGTAGCGTAGCGTAATCCGTAAGCCTGGCTTCGGTGTAACGCATAGCGGCCTGTGAGTCGCCATCAATTGAGCCGAAATTTCCCTGGCCATCGACAAGTGGGTAACGAGATGAGAACGACTGTGCCATACGGGCTAAAGCATCATAAACTGAAAGTTCGCCATGAGGGTGGAATTTGCCGATAACGTCACCTACGATACGCGCGCATTTTTTGAATCCGGTTTTGGGATCCAGCTTGAGCTGGAGCATTGCATAAAGCAACCGCCGGTGTACAGGCTTAAGCCCATCCCGAACGTCAGGAAGGGAGCGTGACATGATCGTTGATAAAGCGTAAGCTAGATAGCGCTCACCCAGGGCATCATCAAACTGAATTTCTTTTATATTTTTTTCTTGCACCATACAATTACAATACTTCTCAATTATTATTTTGCAAACCGCTTTCGTTTTTTTGTTGTTTGGGCATTTCTGATGATTGCATTATTCTTTAAGCACATTTATGCTAATACGAATGGCATTATAAGTGAAAAATATGAAAAAACAAGGAGACACTATTGTAGTCAACGTAAGGCATGTCAGTTGTGACGGGGGTGGTGGAGAGTTGGGGCATCCAAAAGTCTACCTGGATATAAAGGAAGGTACAGATGAAATCTTGTGCCCATACTGCTCGCGCCATTTTGTTTTTGAAACACCTGAAGATGAGTAAACAATGGCAACAATTCTACCTTATAATGGCATCTATCCCAAAATAGCTAAAGATGCTTTTATCAGTCCAAATGCCGTTATCATTGGAGATGTTGAGATCGGAGCCAAGGCAAGCATTTGGTATAATTGCGTGCTGCGGGGAGATGTAAATTATATCAGGGTAGGCGAAGGTACCAATATTCAGGATGGCACGGTAATCCACGTGAACCGAAACAATGGTCCAACTATCATTGGTAATGGAGTAACAATTGGCCATATGTCGCTTTTACATGCATGCACCATTGAAGATAATGCATTCATTGGCATGGGGGCCCGTATCATCGACGATGTACATATTGAATCCAAAGCGATGGTTGCCGCAGCCGCGCTCATGTCCCCAAGAAAACTGGTTAAGTCAGGAGAGCTGTGGGCAGGAGTGCCGGCAAAATTCTTCCGTAGCCTGACTCCCGAAGAGATTGAATACATCTGGACATCTGCAAAAAACTATATCGAGCTGGCCGCAGAACACATGGCACTGCTGAAATCTTAGACTTATGTCAAAAATACTGGTCTGGTTGCATAGTGATTTACGGTTATTGGATAATCCTGCGCTTTATCATGCGGCTCAGCAAGGTGAGGTTATTCCGATTTATGTTTTGAATGATCGGACTCCTGGGGATTATAGTTTAGGTGGGGCTCAGAAATGGTGGTTGCATCAGGCTATAAAAAGCCTTGCTGCGAGTTTTTCTAAATATGGAATAAATTTAATCCTGGCTCGCGGTAGGAGTTCAGAAACTATAGCGCGAACCGCACAGGAATTAGGGGTGAGTGCTGTGTACAGCAATAAAGTTTATGAGCCACACTTGATTAGGGAGGCTGAGTTGCTCGAAACCAGTCTTCAGGGATTAGGTATTGAATTCAAGAAGTTTCATTCATATTTGCTATTTGAGCAAGAAAAAGTGAGAAATAATAGTGGGTCATTTTTTAAGGTGTTCACTCCTTTTTGGCGACACTGTTTAAATACCTTGGCACAACCACAAATCCCGCTGCCACTACCAAAGTTCATAAAAAGTTCTGGAAGTTATAAAAGCGACACGCTGACTGATTGGAAACTACTTCCTTTAAAACCTAATTGGGCAGGTGGACTTGAGGCGCGTTGGGCGATAAGCGAAGATGCAGCACACAATTCGCTGTATGATTTTATAGAAAATAAACTAAATGGTTATGCACTAGGCCGAGATTTTCCGGCTACAAATTCTTGCTCCTATCTTTCGCCTTATTTGCATTTTGGTATGATAAGTCCTGGACAAGTTTGGTATGAAGTAACCCGAGCTGGTCATACTAAAAATATAAATACTGAGCGGTTTTTAGCCGAATTAGGATGGCGAGAGTTCTCATACCATACCCTCTGTAATTTTCCGCAGTTGCCCCAGAAGCCATATAGAGCGGAATTTGAGAACTTCCCGTGGGATTATAACTCAGAGCACCTCAGTGCCTGGCAAAGGGGGGAAACTGGCATACCTATAGTAGATGCGGGGATGAGGGAACTATGGCAAACCGGATTCATGCATAACCGGATACGCATGATTGTCGCTTCATTCCTGACAAAGAACTTATTAATACATTGGAAGAAAGGGGCTGAATGGTTCTGGGACACGTTGGTTGATGCTGACCTGGCGAATAATTCAGCGAATTGGCAATGGGTTGCAGGCAGTGGCACTGATGCATCCCCTTATTTCCGAATATTTAATCCAGTACTTCAGGGTGAGAAATTCGACCCCGATGGTGCATATGTTAAGAAGTATGTACCTGAGCTAGTGGAGGTTTCTCCTCGATTCATACATAAGCCGTGGAAGTTAGAGAAGGGGGTAATTCTTCAGTATTATCCCAAGCCTATAGTTGACCTTAAAGTCACCCGCGATGTCGCTTTGCAAGCCTATAAGAAGATGAAGAAAAGCTTAAATGCTACTTAATCAAAGCAGTGAAATCACCGACATCTGGTTGCCGCAATCAGTAGGTGTTCCCTGATGGGTAGATCTTCTGAAGCTGAAATAGTCATCAGGGTTAGAGTAGGTATTGATCTTGAGATTATCAATTTTCTCTATTCCAGTGCTTCTTAGCTCGGCAAAGCAGTAGCCCGGAAGATCAAACATATAGTGGCCTGAGCGAGTAGAGTCCTTAAAAAATTTCAGGTTAGCAGCGTCCTTCTCAAGAAAAGTCTTGTGGAAAATGCTATCAACTTCGTAAGTGTCTTGCTGAATAGTAGGGCCAATTGCGCAAACTATGTTTTCGGGTTTTGCCCCTAATTCTTGCATTTTAGCTACAGTATTGCTAATCACTCCGGCAAGGGCGCCTTTCCAACCGGCATGAATAGCTCCGATTACCTTATGGGTCTGATCAGCTAATAAAATGGGGGTGCAATCTGCAGTCTGGACACCGAGTGCAACTCCAGGCTTGTTTGTTACCATAGCATCGGCTTCTGCAGTTATAGTATTATCAATTGGATAATACACCCGATTGCAATGGGTTTGCTCCAATACGTTGAGTTGGTCAAGCTCCAGACCCAGGCTTCTGCAAATAATGGTGCGATTTTCTTGCACATCAGCTTCACTGATCCCTGGCTTGACGGAACAGTTCAGAGAGTTATTAACGCCACCCTTGCGGCCAAAAAAGCCATGGACAAGAGTTTGAGGGTGAAATAAATTTGACTTTACATACATATGATATCGCCCGAGTTTTTAAAAATAATATCAAATAGAGTCACATGACACAACAGTTAAAAAGCAATCAGCGCAAGGGCTTTCATTTCTCAAGTGAATCCGTGTCAGAAGGTCATCCCGATAAAATTTGTGATCAGATTTCCGATGCAATCCTCGATTCTTATCTAACCCATGATTCGCAGGCGCGTGTGGCAATAGAGTGCTTTGTAGCCCCTAATCATGTGGTGGTGGGTGGTGAAGTTGCAAGCCATCACCGGCTGAAAACGGAAGAAATGGAGAGGATAATCAGAGCTACGATCAAGAAAATTGGTTATTGCAAAGATCCATTTGATTGGAAAAACGTGCAGATCATCAATCTTGTCCATAAGCAATCTCCTGATATCGCGCAAGGCGTTACCGGGGCTGCAACTGGCGTGGAAGGTGCAGGTGACCAGGGTATTATGTTTGGCTATGCTTGCCGCGAAACCCAAGACTATATGCCGGCATGTATCTATTATGCGCATAAGTTAATAAGCGCGATTATGACAGATATCAAAGCCAAGCCGGATATGGACTTAGGGCCCGATGGGAAATGCCAGATTACTTTGGAATATGATGATGATCGCACGCCTATCCGGGCAACTTGTATTGTGGTTTCGATCCAGCACCATACCCGATATTCGCAGGAAGAAATTCAGAACATTATCAAACCCTATGTGCATCAGGTACTGCCTAAAGGCTGGATTGATGATCATACGAAGTTCTATATTAATCCTACAGGTAAATTTACAATCGGAGGACCTGAGAGCGATACAGGTCTTACGGGTCGGAAGATCATAGTTGATACTTATGGGGGCTCGGCGCCGCATGGAGGAGGGGCATTCTCCGGCAAAGATCCTTCAAAGGTTGATCGCTCTGCTGCCTATGCCGCGCGCTATCTTGCCAAGAATTTAGTAGCGGCCGGAATTGCAGACAAATGCTTGATACAGCTTGCCTATGCGATCGGTGTGGCTAAACCGCTCTCGATTTATGTAAATACTTTTGGTACCGGGAAACTTCTGGAAGATGATATAATCTATGCAATTCATGATGCGATTGATTTAACTCCCCGGGGCATTCGTGACCATTTAAAGCTTGATCGCCCGATTTATGAAGTGACGTCAACTTACGGGCATTTTGGCCGTGCGCCAATGGAAAACGGCGCGTTCTCATGGGAGAAGTTAGATTTGGTTGGGAATTTCCAGAAATTGTTATGATAGGAAATTACATTGAGAAATGCAAAGTGTTGGATTTTCAATGGTTAATCTAGACCTAACTCCAAAAAAGTCATGGCTAATTTGGACTTTGGTCTAAATTGGTCATGACTCTGATGGCGCATATATTCCCACAGAAGCCTGCAAAAGAATAATACTTATTGAACATCATTAATTTCTTTTCTAAAAGCGGCATTGCTAAAATACAATTACAATTTGTAAAAATATATTGTTTATTCGATAAACATATATTAGCATTTCGATGCTAATATATAAAAATAAAGGAAGTCTATGTATTCAAACTATCTAGTGCCACCTGCTTGTTATCTACCCAAGTTTTACAATAATCAAAGCAAATTGATGGAATTATGTAGCAATGGTTTGCCTCCAGTTTCTATAATCACACCTAATCTCATAGCGACACCGTCATATTATGCTTCTGGAGATCGCTATGCGGGCGAAAGCTTAGTTACGCTAAAAACCTACGTGGATACTATAGTTGCATCATATAGGGATTTCCATATGGAAGAAATTAACAGTTTTGCCCAAAGTAATCTACCTAGCCCTGTGCCACTACCACTGCATTGCGTGACAATATTGTATATGCATAGTGTTGCCTGCTCAAAAGAAAATGAGAGTATATTTGATACACTAAGCTCAATTATTGAAACTGGGTTAGGTGAATTACCACATACAACTGGGTTTTTTAATATGCTTCTGAACAAAAATACTGAAACTGGATATGATGAGGGTTCAATAGAAGATAAGATTGCTCATATGGCATTTCCAGGAAAAAAATATGCTCTTCAAGCTTTGGAGTTTATCAATAGTACTAATCCAGAGAACGCAATGTTAGCAGAGCAATTCCTGTCTGAATATCACATACAAGTTCTTCATGCATTGCAGGATGCTGAAGCTTCTCTTCCATTTATAAATGCTCTAAACCCAATTGCGCATCCTTATGAGCAACAGGCATTGGTTGAAAAGGTACGCACTTGTGCAGCAGCTAACAATGTAGACAGCAATAGTGAAGATCATCTGGTAGATGTTATAGCTTGTATAGGTATAACAACCCAGGCTGCTTGCGCAGATAGTTAATTCTTAATGACTGATCTGGCTTATTTCAACATTAAAAACCAGGCATTCTCAGTGAGAAATATCAAAAAATTGTAATAATTGCAATTTTCCTTTAAAATATAGGTAAAATGGATTATGATTCGAAAAACTAATTCGGGTCGATCCTATGAGTGAATATATTATTCTACCTGCATGTCATTTGCCAAGCATTTATAGTAATGCAGCTAAATTAATGAAAAGCTGTGAAAACGCACTTCCGCCTGTAGTGCGCGAAAATGTGCCTTATGCTGGCCCTATTAGAAAATCCTTGGGATACATACTTGAAGATTTTGTGCCCTTAAGGGATGCTTTTGATAGAGTAGTGAGGAATTATTTAGTTTCTAATAGGGAACAAATAGATAAATTTGTCATTAATATTACTAATCATAGTCAAATTTCAGAGCGATGTTTAGCAATATTGCACATGCATAGTGTTGAGTGCGCGTCTTATAATCGGCAAGTCTTAGATGGTATAGATTCGGTATTTAAGGATTTCATAAGCGCTTTACCACTTGGAGTGCAAATTTGGAGAATGTTTGCAAATAGTTATGAGCAAACTAGACAACATATGCTAGCTCTTGGTCCTATATTGCAGGACCGCTTACTAACTGATCTTGCATTTATGGTAGAAGAATATGCCTATGAGCCTGAATTCAGAGCTGTGCACTATCTTGTACCAGGAATATTAAGCAGTGTGGGGCTAAAGTTAATATTTAAAATAAACAAACATGAAGGGAATAAACTCGATGGAAATAGTGATGATTCAATTGAGAATAAAATTGAGAATATGTCATTACCCAACAAACTTTATGCATATAGAGCCTATGAGTTTATAAACAGAACTGAACCGGAAAAAGTTAGCTTTGCTGACCAATTTGTTTCTGAATTCCATTTGCAGGTTTTAAAAGAAATAGGAAAAGTAGAGGAATCAATTCCTTTAATAGAGATGTTTAGTCCTATGGCAGACCAAGGCGACTTATATATCATGTTTTCGGCATACAAAGTTTTGAAGGGGACTCCTCAAGTGTTGAGGGCATTTGAATTTCAAGATCGTTGTCAGCTAATGACTCTGCGTATACTAGGAGTAGATAAGGTATCGGAAGCTTTGCAAATTGGGCAACAGTGTCTTACTAAAGGTATGCAATACCTTTGCTTTCATGATGTTGAATTTGATGCATTAAAACTTCTAAAAAATACCGACCATCCTTCAAGATGTTTTGAATTTAGCAATCAAGTGCAAATTGATATTCTAAAAATAGTTGGCCCTGAAAAAGTGTCTCTCGCCCTTGATTTGGGTAATCAGATTATTGATATGGGTTGGGTGCGACTTTATATTTTGAGTAGTAAGCAGCACTTCATTGATGGAGTTGCAAGATGTGAAGCAGATTATCGTTGTGAGGCATTATGTCTTTCCCCTGAGGTTGAAGATCAATGTGTAAATGTATTGGAATGTATATCTGATTTTTATTTTAATGGCCTTGAGAGTAATACTTTTTGTCATGCGCACGCTTAACTGTTATCTTTGAAAATTTACAAATATATATTGAAAATGTTTATTTATCAGCATGTTGCAAAATTAACCGATAAATAGGTAAAAAATTATTGTTGTTTAAAGAAGGGTAAGCTAATATTCGTTATCTAAATGACATTTAAAAAATTTATAACGGAGTTTTTATGTACCATCAATATTATGTGCCTCCTGCTTGTTATTTGCCAAACTTCTATAACAATATAAGTAAGTTGAAGGAGATATGTAGTAATGGTTTCCCGCCCCTTAAATTTTGTCAGGACTCGGATATGGCGATTTGTATGACAAGGAGCTCTACCTCCAATGAGAGGTGGGCATTCAACGCAGTTACTACTTATATCGCAAGGAATTTTTCTAAGCTAGATGAATTTAGCACAGAAATAGGTGCGCAGGGATTGCTGTCATTAAGTTGTTTAGCAAAACTGCATATGCATAAAGTTGAATGCAGCACGCTAAATGATTCAGCTATATCTTTGCCTATCAAGTATTATGAGGAACGGGCTCAAGAATTTATAAACCACACCGATCCGGAAAAAGCCCATTTGGCAGATCAATTTATTTCTGAATACCATGTAAGAATCTTGATAGAATTAACCGATGTTGATGCTGCGTTATCATTTGCAAATAGGCTTAATCCCATTGCAGATCCTATTGCCCTTAAATCTGTAGTGGGCGCACTTTCAGTTTTAAAATCCGATCCCAATATAGAGCGAGCATTGGAGTTCCAAAATCCCACTCAGGTAAAAGCACTCAAGGATCTCGGTGCAGGTCAAATTACTGCAGCATTAGAAACTGTTGAAGAGCTCGATTGTTCAAAACGGGCAAAACCTGATGCCAGGGAATTGCTTAAAAACAGCAATAATGTTGTAAGGTGCGTTGAGTTTGAAAACTATAGTCAAATCGATATTTTAGAAATAACTGGTTCTGAAAGAGTATCTTTAGCTCTTGGTCTAGGTGAGCTAATTGAAAAATTAAGCTGGGTATATGAATATCAGCAGATGATTGATGCCATTAAAAATTGCACAACAGAAAGTAATTGTAACACAACCTGCTTAAATTCATATGTAGTTGGCAAGGATATCGATGTATTAGCTTGTATCGCAGATATATGTCCAAACACGTCTGACTTCTTGATTCTTTAAAATTTCAATATTTAAAACTATTGAATTACCTGCTATTATAAGCTGAAGTAAATTCAAATGTGTGAAAAATAAAATGATTAGCGAGTATACTCGTGCTATTGATGAGAAGTGGCAGAAGATTTGGGAAGAAAAAAATGCATTTGCAAGTGTCAAAGACCCAACCCGCAAAAAATATTTTGTGCTGGAAATGT
>Ga0207081_1219_pt1 | contig 10080 bp, 9 predicted proteins | sample Alteio_BWMinHeat_59_FD_153524 | JGI IMG/M metagenome (GOLD analysis project Ga0207081, IMG submission 153524) | Enriched cells from forest soil in Barre Woods Harvard Forest LTER site, Petersham, Massachusetts, United States -... | ecosystem: Environmental > Terrestrial > Soil > Temperate forest >... | reverse complement strand
GCTCGACACTTTTGCCTGCACTGAATGCGGTAGATGCGATGCCGTATGTCCCGCTGCTCTCACTGATAAATCCCTACATCCCAAAAAAATTCTTCACGATATCAAAATCAATTTGAAATATAAAAATTGGCCAGAATTAAAAAATGGATCATTAAAAACGCCTTTGATAAATCGCGATCTAATTGATCCAATCACCATCTCATCTAATGGCTCATATAAAATTGAAGGTCAAGTTCATCTCGATGATATTTGGGCCTGCACCACCTGTGCTGCCTGTGTAGAAGTTTGCCCCGTGTTAATTGACTCTGTGCCCACGTCAATAATAGAAATGCGTAGACATTTAATAATGATGGAAGCGAGTGACTATCCCAAGGAATTAAATTCTGCGCTTCGAGGTATGGAAATGCATGGAAATCCTTGGGGAGTGGGAAAAGATGGTCGTCTAGATTGGGCCAAGGATTTAGATGTACCTGTGATGAGTGATAAAAAAGAAGCGAAATATCTATTTTGGGTAGGATGTGCTGGCTCTACTGATGAGAGAGCTAAAAAAATTCAACAAGCTTTGGTGCGAATTTTAAAAAAGGCGAATGTCGATTTTGCGATTTTAGGCTGTGAAGAAAAATGCACTGGTGATCCTGCGCGCCGGATTGGTAACGAATACCTTTTTGAGATGCTGGCTAAGGAGAACATTGCTACCTTATCTAAATATAAATTTAATAAGATTTTTACTGCCTGCGCTCATTGTTTTAACTCGTTAAAAAATGATTATAAAGATTTTGGCGTTAATTATTCGGTGCAGCATCATTCTGAGCTAATCGCTGAGCTATTTCTGGATGGAAAACTCTCTAATGAAGTAAAGGAGAAATTAGAGCTCGATGTCACTTTTCACGATCCCTGCTATTTGTCGCGATATAACAACTCTTATGAGCCATCTAGAGATATATTAAAAACAACCTGCAAAAGCGCTCCAAAAGAGATGAGTTTTAACAAACAGAAAAGTTTTTGTTGTGGTGCAGGCGGAGGCCGCATGTTCATGGAAGAGCATGTAGGAAAGAGGATCAATCTAGAAAGGACAGATCAAGCATTAGCGACAGGTGCTAAAGTCATTGCCACAGGTTGTCCATTTTGCATGACGATGATGAGCGATGGCATAAAAGATCGTGGTTTAGCTGATGATATTTTAATAAAGGATATTGCTGAAATTGTGGATTCAAGGATTTAAGGATGAAGTTTGGCCAAGTTTTAGCCATTGATGTCGTAGAGCGATTGGACAATTTTTTAAAGGAAATTTCTAAATATACCGATAAAGCACCAATGCTCGCCTCCAGATTTGAAGATCTAGATTTTAAAGATCTCATGGAAGTAGACTGCCTGATGGTGAGCATTTATGAGCCTCTTTGCCAAGAGAAACTATCTAAACTAAAAAATCTAAAAAATATTTTTATACTCGGCACCTCTACTTCTCAAATCGACAATTATTATTGCATAAAAATTGGCATCAAAATTTTTAATGTAGAAAATTATTGTGGTCTGGAAACCGCTGAATGGATTTTTGGCAAAATGGTGTCATTTTTTAGAGCATTTCCTCCTTTCTCAAAAGAAATTCCACAAAGTATTAATAAAAAAATTTTGGGTCTTATCGGTGTTGGCGAGGTGGGCGGCCATGTTTTAAAGTTAGCTAGCTCTTTTGGTATGCGCGTTTACTATACAGCCTTGACTGAACATGCGGAGTTTTTAAAGTTTGGGGCTTTTAGTGCAAGCAAAGAATTTATTATTAAAAATGCTGACGTGCTTTCTCTGCACGTGCCTAGAAACACCTTATGCTTGGACGAAAAAGACTTGCTTTTAGCGAAAGTTGGGCTGCTGATCATCAACAGTTCTATGGGTGAGGTGATATCAAAAAAAGATCTAGCAAAATTTTTAAATGCTCGTTCTGACGTGACCATACTTATGGATAAAGTGGCTGGCAAAAATTATCGTTATGTGCATGAAGGGATATTGATATCTGAACAAGCAGCCTTTGCTACTAAAGAATCTTTGCAGAGGCTAAAAGATTTTTTTTGGAATAACGTTAAACTTTTTATTAGCGATTCACTACCCTAATGTATCTTTTTTCTTAAATAAATTGCTTGCCCAATAGCAAACAAAAAAGTGAGGCCAAATAATCCAAATAATTTGAAATTTACCCAAGTGTCAGTGCTAAAGCGGTAGGCCACAATAATGTTTAATGTGCCACTGAACATGAAAAAAATTACCCAAGAAAAATTTAGCCTATCCCATATTTCTGGCGAAGCATCTATTTTAACCGTAGACAGCAATCGCTCGGTTAGATTTTTCTTTCCAAAAAACCTGCTCAATAAAAAAGCAAGACCAAATCCCCAATTTAATACCGTAGGTTTCCATTTAATAAAAATTTCATCTCTAAAGATGAGAGTGATGGTTCCAAAAATAACTACCAATACCCACGACATCCATTGCATGTTGGTGATAGAGCTCTTTTGAAATTTTATGAAAATTAGGCCTATTGTCATAAGCGCCATGAGCACAGTTACCGCAACATAAATGTCAAAAAATTTATAGCTTAAGAAAAAGCCTATTAAGGGGATGAATTCAAAAAGTTGTGACATGATCGAGCCTTTTTTAAATAGCAAAATAGATTTTAAATGTTTTAAAAAACGGTGCAAGGGATTATTTAAGAACTACAATGCTAACGAACATTTAAAAGCGCCGAAGCTATCAGCATAGCTGGGTGCTTCGATGCTCTATAGGAATGAAAAAGACTGCGGGGCAGATTCCATAGGCAAAATCTGGAAGAAGCAAGCGGAATCTTCGGAATGAGATTATTGTTATTCAATCAAAATGCATCACTACGGAGCGTCTATGCTTGGCAATAATCGCCAATATTGTCTCAAAAGCCGTCCAATTGGCGAAGTTTGTGCAGATAACTTTGCTTTGATTGAATCTAAAGTTCATCCGCCAGAGGAGGGGCATGTCCAGGTGAAGGTGCTCTATGCTTCAGTCGATCCTGCCATGCGTGGGTGGCTAAAGGAAGGCAAATCCTACATGCCTCCCGTTGGCATCGGCGAAGTCATGCGTGCCATTGGAATTGCCAAAGTCATGATTTCTCAAGATCCTGCCTATCAAGCCGGAGATTATGTGGTTGGCTTATTTGGAATCCAAGAATATGTCACCGCTAACGCAAAGGCCCTATTTTTGAACAAAATTGAATCTCCCATCGATCCCATCACCCGTTACCTTAGCGCACTTGGCATGCCCGGTATGACCGCATATTTTGGCTTGCTAGATGTGGGCAAGGTGCAGGCAGGTGAAACAGTTGTGGTTTCTGGGGCAGCTGGAGCAGTGGGCTCTCTCGTTGGACAAATTGCGAAAATAAAGGGCTGTCGTGCAATTGGAATCGCTGGTGGCGAAAATAAATCCAATTATGTCGTCAATGAACTGGGTTTTGATGCTTGTATCGATTACAAATCCGAAAACGTAAGAAAGTCATTAGAAAAACACTGCCCAGATGGCATCAATATTTATTTCGACAATGTGGGTGGTGATACTCTTGAAGATGCTCTCGCCAATTTGGCAATGCATGCGCGGATTGTGATTTGTGGAGCAATTTCTCAGTACAACCAAAACGGTCCGATGAAAGGGCCATCGAACTATATGTCTTTATTGGTTCATCGTGCAACGATGCAGGGCATGGTGGTGTTCGACTACTTGCGACAATATCCCGAAGCCATCATTCAAATGGCGCAATGGATGAAACAGGGGCAATTGAAGGCCCGCGAACATATTGTTGAGGGCATCGAAAATTTTCCTGAGACACTATCAATGCTATTCAAGGGACTAAACATGGGAAAACTGGTACTCAAGATCGAAAATGATTTGCAGTATCAAAAAAGTTAAATTATTGCTCTAGGAATGATAGAACAGGCAAACATTAGTCCACTAGGTTTAGATTATTGACCGTCCGAATTTTTGAGGAGGATCAAGCCTTTACTGCAGAGTAAAATATAGCGTGGATTTAGAAGAAATTTTTGGTGCATCAACCAGTTTCACATTATCGGGAGAGATTTGGATGCCGATAGTAGCTGATAAACCATTATCAACAGACAATTTATTAAATATGACGTCTAAATAATTAAATTGGATATCCGAGCTGTTCTCATGAAATACTGCCTGGAAAGCTCCTAAACCTGAAGCGCTATTATGCTTAATTTTCCACCATTCCACCACTAATTTGCGCTTGGGCACTTTACCTAAAATAGAGATATAAATGTCCGATTCTTCTTCTTTGTGCGCAATAGCGAGGTCATCCCAAAAAGGTGTGATTAAAGAGGAAAAATTATTTAGAGGTAAGGTTTTATTAATGCCCCCAGGTGCAATTCCATCCGTGAAGCTCATAGCTCCATTGCTGGTGACATATAAATTCCTAAAACCTTTTTTATCATCCGCAAAATGAATGGGAAACGGTATTTTAATTTTATGTATAGTTTCATTTTTAGCATTTAGTCTAATTCCCGCTATAGTCAAATATTCGTTCGGATAATCAGGAATGAGTTGATATTTTTTAGCCTCTTTTTCTGTAACGGTTACTATTAAGATATCACCACCAAAATTTAGTTCGAATGAGCCGATCGTTAATGGATTCCACAATAAACTATAAATGCCGTCACCTGCCACAGCATCACCGTTTTGTCCATCATCAGTTAAAGATATCACTTGATCGGTTGCTTCATATATTATGAGCGGGCCCGTTATAGAGTGGTCGCAATTTATGCCCCAGGCCGATAAAAAAAGCTTTTCTCCGATATGAATGTTCACATTTGCATCGCTAGGAGTTTGTCTTTTAATTATTTGCTGATCTGTGCATGTTAAGGAGCCTGTTCCGTCTTTATCTGCGGCTCGAATTCTTCGACCAGATATGGTGGAATTTTCAGTAGCTGCTATTTTAGTACCGCCAGCTAATATGAGATTTTTAATAGCATAATGGCCTAAGTCTAAAAAATGTGATGCGATTAACGCAGCTAATCCCGCCACGTGAGGTGCAGCCATGGATGTGCCGCTCAACTCTGCATAATTGTGATTAAGTACTGTGCTTAAAATTTTTACACCAGGAGCGGCCACGTGAACGCTTTTTTTTCCAAAGTTCGAAAAAGATGCCAAGCGGTCATTACTATCAGTTGCTGCCACAGAAATTACATTAGGGAGCTGATAATTTGCTGGATAGGTACTTTCAGTATCGTTATTTATGTGCGAGTTTCCTGCTGCTGCCACAAATAAAATTCCTATATCGTCATGAGCCTTAATGGCATCAAACATCGCCTGAGAAGGAAAGCGTCCACTCCAAGAGTTATTGGTTGCCACCAAATTGATGGGATTTTCAACACGAGTTTTCAATTGAGCTAAATACTGCATACATTTGATAGCGTTTGAAACGGTTCCAAAACCATTAGCTCCTAAAAATTTACAAGCCACAATAGATACGTTTGGGGCTACTCCTGAAGTACCTATCGAATTATCTGCCTTTGCTCCAATGATGCCTGCGACATGAGTTCCATGCTGATTATCATCCATAGGATCCCCTTTGCCAGTTACAATATTTGCACCGTGAATGTCATCGACATATCCATTGTTGTCATTATCAATTCCATCCCCTGGTATTTCTAAAGCGTTTCTCCATAAGTTTTCCAATAGATCTGGATGTGTATAATCTATGCCGGTATCTATTACACCGATGACTTTATCAGCCCGCCCCTTCTCAATATCCCACGCGCTTGATGCATTGATATCAGCATCTTTGGATCCTAAATTCTGTCCATCATTTTCTAATGCCCATTGCTTGCTAAACATGGGATCATTTGGTGTGGCGATGCGATAAATGTAGTCTGGTTCGGCATATTGAACTGCATTATTGGCTAAAAATTCTTTTGCTGCTTCTTCTATATCTACGTTTTCTTCGAAGAGATATAAGTTTAATCCTTTTACTAACCAATACGATTCTGCAATTTTAGCTTTGATTTTATCCGCGATTTTTTCTAAATGAGCAGGTGAATATCCAGGAAGAATTTTTACTAGCAAATGACCCTGAAGATAGGGGAGATTTTCTCTTCTGTTATCTGGGTTTTTGGGCTTTAAATCTATAGAGCCCAAGCTTAAGGTGTGAAAAAGGCATACAGCCAGCATGAGCTTGGTCGTTATTTTATCTGACATCAGCATTTCCTGTATGTTTATCTAAAGATAGTTTTATATAAATTATTTAAGATAAAAGGGCAAAATGAGATAGTACAAATATTAATTTTGCAATAGAAATAAATGACTAATAATATAATTGATCTCTAAATTTTACCAGCGGTGAAAGGCTGGATGGCCAGGAGATACAGCTACAAAAAGCCCACTACACCTAGCTGTACACACATCCTGCGCTAACAGCTCAGCATTTATCTCTGCTTTATTATTGCTGACCTTAATAGGAGAGGCGACTAATTTTAATATACTATCCATCGGAGTGGGTTTTAACAGTTCTACGGAATAATAGGCGGTAACTGTGCATGCGGGCGCATTTTCGTTTGCAAATTTCATCATGGAGTATGCGGCGCACCAGTTACTATGACAATCGAGCAAAGTTCCCACTATGCCACCGCTGAGCACATTTTCAAAGGCTTGGTGATAGCTTTCCGGTTTAAAATTGGCGAAAAATAAATTTCCATCCACATAGCTTTTGATGCGCAGTCCCTGGCTATTACTTGGCCCGCATCCGAAACATAAGCTGTGAGGAGCATAAGTTTCTTGTATTGATTTCATCTTAAAACCCAAGATGCAATTTGGCTGCTTCGCTCATCATGGAAGACTCCCACGGAGGATCAAACACAAGATCTACTACAACATATTTCACACCAGGAATTTCAATCAGTTTTTTTTCTACATCCGATTTAAGTATTTCTCCCATACCGCAGCCTGGAGAAGTAAGCGTCATCGCTATTTTAATTATTGCCAGAGAATCATCATCGATATCTTTTAGAATTTCCAATCGATAAATCAAACCTAAATCGACGATATTTACAGGTATTTCTGGGTCATAACAGGTTTTTAATTGATCATTTATACACTGTTTGAGACCTTTGGCATTTACTTCTTCTTTGGTCACTTCTCGCCGCTCTATTGGAATCGGCTGGCCAATTGCTTGTGCATACCTTCCATCTATTCGAGCAAGCATTCCTTCGTCGGTTTGTATCGTAAACATTCCTCCCAAAATTTGCTGAATAAATATGGAGCTCCCTTTTTTTATAGTGGTTTTGGTCCCATCTGGTATTAAAATGGCGATCACGTCGCTAAGAACCTCTATTTCAGTTCGGTATAGACTATACATGCTCACTCTGTGCTCGCTCCTTCTTTTTTATTGATCGCTGCTTGTAAAGTATGAAAAGCCAAGGTTGCGCACTTAACCCTCATCGGAAATTGTTTGATTCCTTGAAACACTATTAGTTTACCGAGGACATTTCCGTCATACATGGCATTACCAACGAGCATGCTGTGAAAATCATTAAATAACTTTAGGGCCTCAAAGGTTGTTTTTCCTTTTAGGATCTCTGTCATGAGAGATGCTGTCGCCTTAGAGATAGCACAGCCGTCCCCTGTGAAGGCTGCATCTTCGATCACGTCATGTAAGATCCTTAACTCAAGATGCAATTTATCGCCGCAAAGGGGATTATTTCCAAATGCCTTATGAGTATTATTTATCAATTTCTTAAAATTACGCGGATCCTTGCTGTGATCGATTATCAGGTCTTGATAAAGCTCTTCTATAGCGCTCATAATTTGAAAACCTCGAATACTTTGTCGAATGCTTTAATAAATTGATCGATTTCTTCCTTGGTGTTGTAAAAAGCAAAACTTGCTCTAACTAACGAGCTTACACCGAATTTTTTCATCAAAGGCTCAGCGCAAAGGTGGCCAGCTCTGAGCGCAATACCTTCTCTATCCATAATTGAAGCTAAGTCATGAGGATGAACTCCCTCGACAAAAAAAGATATGAGAGGAATTTTCTCGCCGGTTTTACCGACTACTGTGAGTTTGGGTACAGCAGAAATTTTATCTAAAGCATAGTTATGAAGATCCATTTCATATTTATGTAGCAAGTCTTGTTTATTGAGCTCTTCGATATAGTCGATAGCCTTTGAAAGCCCTAAGGCGCCTGCTATGTGAGGAGTTCCTGCTTCGAACTTATTTGGTGGATTGGCAAATATTATTTCATCGAAACTTACCGATGCGATCATGTCGCCACCGCCTTGCCAAGGCGGCATTTTTTCAAGCCACTCCTTTTTGGCTGCGAGGACTCCAATACCAGTTGGGCCATATACTTTATGACCTGAGAAAACAAAAAAATCGCAATCAATGGATGTGAGATCTATTTTTATATGAGGGGTACTTTGTGCTCCGTCGATCAGTGTGGGCACTCCGAATGATTTGGCGATTTTTACCATTTTTTTAATGGGATTTACAATTCCTATTGCATTTGAAGCATGAGTGAATGATACGAGTTTCGTTTTTTTGTTAAAAAGTTTTATGTAAGTATCTATGTCTAGGATCCCTTCTTTTAACAAGGGTATGACTTTCAAGTTTAATCCGAGTTCTTTAGCAGTCAGATACCAAGGAACAATATTTGAGTGATGCTCCATTTCTGTAAGAATGATCTCATCGCCAGGAGTAAAGTGAATTTTTGATAAACCATGACAAACAAGATTAATTGACTCAGTAGCAGAGCGGGTAAAGATGATTTCATGGTTGCTTGCATTTAAAAATGCGCGAATTGTAAACCTTGCTTTATTGTATTTATTAGTCGCAATTTCACTTAAGTAGTGGATGCTTCGATTTACGCCTGAGCAATTATCGCTGTAGTATTCCACCATTTCATCGATGACGCATTGCGGTTTTTGAGTTGTGGCAGCATTGTCGAAATAGATGAGAGGACGCCCATAAATTTCTCTCTTACAAAAAGAAAAATTTTTTCGCACATTCTCTATTTTTATGATTTCATCCATGCTCAACTTCTCCTAAAGAAGTGTCGATGGATTTTTCTATGAGCAATTCGAATTTATTTTTAATCGATGCCGATGCGATATTCAAAAGCAAATTATTGGCTAATGCTTTGATGAGCACTGCTTTTGCTTGTGCTTTTGTAAGCCCTCGTGAGCACAAATAGAAAATTAAGTTGTCGTCGAGTGCACCTATGCTCGCCCCATGCTTAGCCTTGATGTCATTATTGTGGATCTCTAGCTGAGGAGTCATGCGCACAGATGCACCAGAATCGAGGATTACCGAACGATATTGTTGTTCTGCCTTTGAACCAGGTGCATTTTTTTTTATGATCACTTTTCCCAAAATACTGCTTCGAGAATTGTGAGCATATATGCCTTTAATATTTTGAAGACTTATGGTGTTAGATGCATTATGGCTAATTTCTAAAACAGTATTTCCAATTACTTTTTCTCCAAAAATTTCTAAAGCAAAAAACTCCACGCAAGCATTTTTTTCAGCCAAATTTATTTTTATTCGCGTTTCAAAGTTTTTAACGCCTGCATTAAAAATAAAAAAAGAAACCTTGCTATCATTCATGATCTCTATTTCATAATCTTGCTCTGATCCGCCATTATTGATGAGATGCAGGGCTACGTTTGACTCTGGCTTAGCCAATAATTTTAGGTTGCCTTGAAAATTTTCTTTAAAAATTTCTACCTGAGTTTTGGGCTCAATCTCTATTGGACAATTTTCTGCATTCATGCAGCACCTTTAGGAAAATAACGATCATATCCATATTTCTCCAAATCCAAAACGAGATCCTTTGTGCCTGATTCGACGATCTTTCCGCCTACCATAATGTGGACTACATCTGGTGCTACATAATCGAGCAATCTTTGATAATGAGTGACGATGAGCATAGAGCGCTCTTTGCTTCTCATGGCATTGATTCCATCGGCGCAAATTTTTAATGCATCGATATCAAGCCCGGAATCGGTTTCATCTAGTATGCACAGCTTTGGTTTTAGCAAAGACATCTGCAAAATTTCATTG
>Ga0207081_1218_pt1 | contig 10081 bp, 7 predicted proteins | sample Alteio_BWMinHeat_59_FD_153524 | JGI IMG/M metagenome (GOLD analysis project Ga0207081, IMG submission 153524) | Enriched cells from forest soil in Barre Woods Harvard Forest LTER site, Petersham, Massachusetts, United States -... | ecosystem: Environmental > Terrestrial > Soil > Temperate forest >... | reverse complement strand
ATCGGCAGGTACATCAACTATTTCTTATACCGTAACCAATGGCTGCGGCACGGTAGCGGCAACACAGGTGGTAACGGTTAATCCATTACCGATAGCAGGAACAATAACAGGCACGGCAACTGTATGTGCAGGCTCAACGATGGCATTAACAGATGGCGCTACAGGCGGCGCATGGAGCAGCACCAATACAGGAGTTGCGACAGTAAGCAGCGGCACAACAGGTGGTGTATCAGCAGGTACATCAACTATTTCTTATACGGTAACCAATGGCTGCGGTACAGTAGTAGCGACCCGGGTGGTAACGGTTAATCCATTACCAGTAGCAGGAACCATAACGGGCACAGCAACTGTATGCGCAGGTTCAACAACAGCATTAACAGACGGAGCAACCGGCGGAGCATGGAGCAGCACCAGTACAGGAGTTGCGACAGTAAGCGGAGGCATAGTAGGCGGTGTATCGGCAGGTACTTCAACTATATCTTATACAGTAACCAATGGCTGCGGCATGGCAGCAGCAACACAGGTGGTAACAATTAATCCATTACCGGTAGCAGGAACTATAACAGGAACAGCAACAGTATGTGCAGGTTCGACAACATCATTAACAGATGGCGCTACAGGCGGCATATGGAGCAGCACCAACACGGGTGTAGCGACAGTGAGCGGCGGCACGGTAGGTGGCGTATCAGCAGGCACAGCAACCATATCTTATACAGTAACCAATGGCTGCGGTACAGTAGCGGCTACCCGGGTGGTAACAGTTAATCCATTACCGGTAGCAGGAACTATAGCAGGTACTGCAACTGTATGTACGGGCTCAGTGACATCATTAACAGATGGTGCAACAGGCGGAGCATGGAGCAGCACGAATACAGGAGTTGCGACAGTAAGCGGCGGCACAGTAGGCGGCGTATCAGCAGGTACATCAACTATATCTTATACAGTAACCAATGGTTGCGGCACGGTTGCGGCTACACAGGTAGTAACCGTTAACCCATTACCGGTAGCAGGCACCATAACCGGTACAGCCACAGTATGTGCGGGGTCAACAACTTCATTAACTGACGGCACGACAGGCGGCGCATGGAGCAGCACCAATACAGGGGTTGCGACGGTTAGCGGCGGCACAGTAGGCGGCGTATCAGAAGGTACATCAACTATATCTTATACAGTAACCAATGGTTGCGGCACGGTTGCGGCAACACAGGTAGTAACCGTTAACCCATTACCAGTAGCAGGCACCATAACCGGTACAGCCACAGTATGTGCGGGGTCAACAACTTCATTAACTGACGGCGCTACAGGTGGCGTATGGAGCAGCACCAATACTGGGGTTGCGACGGTTAGCGGCGGCACAGTAGGCGGCGTATCAGCAGGTACATCAACTATATCTTATACAGTAACCAATAGTTGCGGAACGGTTGCGGCTACTCACGCAGTAACAGTTAACCCATTACCGTCGGCAGGAGCTATCAGCGGGGCAGCTATAGTTTGTGCCGGATCTTCAACTCCATTAACAGACGGTACAACGGGTGGCGTTTGGAGCAGCACCAATACGGCTGTAGCTACAATCAATGCTTCCGGCTCAGTAAGCGGGGCCGCTTCAGGTACCACAACTATATCGTATACCGTAACAAATAGTTGCGGAACTGTTGCAGCTACTCACGTGGTAACAGTTAACACACTACCATCTGCAGGTACCATCAGTGGAGCGGCCACAGTATGTGCCGGATCGTCAACTTCATTAACAGACGGTGCAACAGGCGGCGCATGGAGCAGCACTAATACGGCGGTAGCCACAGTAAGCGCTTCCGGCTCGGTGGGTGGAGTTGCTTCAGGAACATCTGCGATATCTTATACAGTAACGAATAATTGCGGAACGGTTGCCGCCAGCCTGGTGGTGACAGTTGATCCATTACCGGCAACACCGGCGGCAATATCCGGCACTAAAACAGTATGTGCCGGTGCAACAACGGCATTAGGTGATGCCATTACCGGCGGCGCCTGGAGCAGCGGTAATACCGCGAACGCGACCGTAAACGCAACAGGTGTCGTAGCAGGCGCAGCTTCAGGTACAGCAACCATAAGTTACATAATAGCCAATGGTTGCGGCAGCGCAGCAGTTGCAGCAATAGTAACTGTTGATCCCTTGCCTGTAGCTATCGGTGGTACATTCAGTATTTGCGGCACAGCTTCGACAACCTTAACCGACGCTACCACAGGTGGCAGGTGGACAAGTAGCACAACAGCAATAGCCACGGTTGGTTCCACCACAGGCACCGTAAGGGGCGTAACAACAGGCACTACCGTAATTACCTATGCACTGACCGCAACAGGTTGTGCTGCCACACAGGAATTTACCGTTAGCTCAACACTATCTGCACCGGCAGCCATATCAGGTTCTAAACCGGTATGCGCCGGCAGTACTATAACATTGAGCGACGCTACAACAGGTGGCACATGGAGCAGCAGTAATACATCAAAAGCCACAATAGCCGCTTCGGGTATTACGACAGGTGTAGCCGCCGGCACCTCTACCATCAGTTACACGATAACCAATACCTGCGGCAGTGCAAGGGCGACAACAATAGTAACAGTTGACGCAACGCCGGCGGCTATCACCGGTACTGCAACAGTAGCAATCGGCGGAGCTACTACCCTATCCGACGTTACAACTGGCGGCACATGGTCCAGCAGCACCACAACAGTCGCAACAGTTTTGTCATTTTCCGGTAATGTGCATGGCGTATCAAATGGCACAGCAACGATCTCCTACAAGCTCAGTACAGGTTGTGCCAGTACCAGGCTTGTCACTGTTGGCGCGGGCAGGCAGGCAAATACCGAAAGCGGCGTAGCTGCAGCCCCCACCGGCAGCGTCATACGGCTGATACCTAACCCTAACAAAGGGATATTCACCATCGCGGGTACACTCAGCACCACCGATGATGAAGAGGTCTCTGTAACAATAGTCAATATGCTTGGGCAGGTCATATACACGGATAAGATAGCAACCCAAAATGGCGAGGTCAACAAACAAATACAACTCAGCAATCCAGCCGGTGGCAATATTGCTAACGGCATGTATTTATTAGTCCTGCGTTCGGAAAATGATAATAAAGTATTTCACATGGTCATTGAAAAATAAATAGTGTTTAACAGGTAGGTACTTAGCTTGGTTGCTACTATTTAGCATCGTTGCCGCCTGTCCCGCCCCTTCGGCGGATCGCACTCTTGTACGCCTGTATCTCTACTGGGCGGGGTTCCGGGGTGCTACTGCTCGATCAAAGCGCGTCATTTCGCAGTGCAACGAAGAACCCCCTGAGCATTAGCACCCACCTCAATCAAGGAATTGCCTTCCAATTGCCGCCTGTCCCGCACTTTCTGTGGGAGTAGCAAGAACCCGATAACATAGTCAACTCCCCTCTTTCCTACACAGCACTTTTTTCAAAAAAGGGGGTACTGCGCTGTGTTATTTACTTATTTTAGTATGTCATTGTAACAACCTTAACAGAAAAACTGTTTAAAAAAAACAACCAATACCCAAAACTGCTAATTTTGACTATGCTAAACGACATACTGAAAATTGCCAACCTGTATGATGCAGGTTTACAACATGTACAGGCAAGAAGGGGCCAATGGCTAAAAAAACATACCGAGCTGCGGGACCACCTGAAAGAAATAGCGGATTATCTAAACAGTAATGCTACTTATAAGCAAGGCTTTTTTATTGACACCATGCATGCCTTCAATGAAGATACCGGCGGCACTTGTGCAGAAATGCCGTCAATAACCTTCCGCTCAGGCACTATGCCTATGGAAGTATCTTTTAAGAACGACAAGGACGAGCTTAAAGAATATACGGAAGAAGGTTTCCGCATCACTTTTACACCTACCATTACCGGCCAGTTAATAGTGCTGCTCTTCCCTCATACCAATGATATTAACAAGGAGGCAACGCCCCAATACGCTACCCTCTCCGTACTTGATTATCCCGACCAACTGACGATGGACATTGCAGATGAGATAGTAGAAAAAGGAATGCAAGGCGCATTTTTCAGCAGCTTTACGGGCATGGGGGAACCTGCGCAGGACGAGGGGGCGGAGCACAAACCATTACAGTCACCAAAGCATGATCCAATAGGCTTTAAGCGCTATGATACTACGGAAAAGGTTAGCTGATTGCCTGCTCTGTTGCGGCATGTTGCTTGTCAGTGCCTGTAATAATGAAAATAGGCCAGCCGGCGCCGGCAACAGTAACACGGACAGCAATGCCGTACCTGTGCCTGCTGTTATCTCCTACGACATACTTAATGAATATCCGCACGATCCGAACGCTTTTACAGAAGGGCTGGAATATAAAGATGGGTTCCTGTACGAAAGCACCGGCCAGTATGGCATGTCAGATATACGCAAGGTGGACCTGAAGACAGGGAAGGTATTGCTGTCTGCTAAGATGGGGCCGCGGTATTTCGGGGAGGGGCTGACGCTGCTGAACGGCAAATTATACCAGCTTACCTATAGGGAGGGCAAGGGCTTTATCTATGATCCTGCGACGCTGAAAATGGAAAAAACGTTCAATTTTAATACCGCAGAAGGATGGGGCATGACCAATAACGGCGCCTGCCTCATATTTGACGATGGAAGCAATGTGCAGCACTACCTAGACCCCATTACTTTTAAAGAGGTAAAACAACTCGCGGTAACAGATGAGCACGGGCCCGTAAATGAGATCAATGAGCCTGAGCTGATACACGGTTACATTTATGCCAACCAATGGCGGACCGACAATATACTTAAAATAGACACCACTACCGGGCGGGTAGTAGCCAGGGCCGACCTTAGTACACTGCGTCAGAGAACAGGGATACCGCCGGTCTCGGGCGATCCTCACGGGCCTGATGTATTGAATGGTATTGCTTATGACACAGCAAATAACCGCATATTCATTACCGGTAAAAACTGGCCTAAATTATTCGAAATAAGACTGGATAATTAGCAGGCGACTTATTTATTAGCCAGTAACTGGCCAAAATCGGCAACAAAGGTATCTTCGCGGCTGATCATCATAGGCGCCTCATATTTTTCGGGATAGGGCTCTTTGAGCAAGCTACCTGAAGGGATGTAGGGAAAGGTATCGAAATAACTCTCGATGAGGTTGGGTGATATCCTGCGGTGAATGTGGCAGCGATGTAATTCACCCGGGTTCCTGACGCCTGCGGCGGCCATCATTTCCACAGCGCTCTTCACTGTTTCGCTATGGAAGTTGGCCACGCGCACCTTTTTATGGCTTACTACAAGGCCCTGGGCCAGGTTGGGATTTTGTGTTGCCACCCCTGTAGGGCAGGTATTGGTATTGCATTCCAGCGCCTGTATGCAGCCAAGCGCCATCATCATACCACGCGCGCTGTTACACAGGTCTGCCCCCATAGCAAAATGCTTCACAATATCAAAGCCCGATGTTACTTTGCCGGAAGCGATAATTTTAATATGCTTTTTAATGCCAAAACCGCTGAGCGCATCATATACAAAAGCAAGCGCATCGCGCAGCGGCATACCCACAGCGTCTGAAAATTCCATTGGCGCTGCGCCGGTACCGCCTTCTCCCCCATCAACGGTAATAAAATCAGCGTAAATACCCTTACTTACCATTGCCTTGCAAATGGCTGTAAACTCGCTTTTATGGCCAATGCACAGCTTAAACCCCACCGGTTTACCACCTGAAATATCCCTGAGTTTGCGGATAAACTCCACCATTTCCAGGGGGGGTGGAAAATGCACTATGGCCTGGAGGAGAGACAACATCTGCACCCATTTTCACTAAGCGTATACGTGCTATCTCAGGCGTCACTTTAGCGGCCGGTAAAATACCGCCATGCCCCGGTTTTGCCCCCTGCGATAATTTGATCTCGATCATTTTTACCTGTGGCAGCACAGCCCGCCGTGCAAATGCATCTAGGTCAAAAGTCCCGTCCTGGTTGCGGCAGCTAAAGTAGCCTGTGCCTATTTGCCAAATGATGTCGCCCCCGGGTTCCAGGTGGTAATCGCTCAGGCCACCTTCGCCGGTGTTATGCGCGAAATTGCCGAGTTTTGCTCCGCCGTTCAGGGCAAGGATCGCATTTTTGCTTAGCGACCCGAAGCTCATGGCAGATATATTGAATATGCTTGCAGAATATGGCTGTGTACATCCGGCCCCCCCAATCTGCACCCGTGGGTCGAAGTTTAATTGCTCATCCTTCAGTGGCGCAATACTATGGCTAAGCCATTCATATCCCGGTGCGTACACATCTAATTGTGTACCAAATGGAACTGTGTCATTTACTTTCTTTGCACGGCGAAGCACCAGGTTGCGGGTGAGCCGGTTAAATGGTGTTCCTTCTTTATCGCTTTCTATAAAATACTGATAGACCTCGGGGCGTATTTTTTCCATAATGAACCGTATATGCCCCACCACCGGGAAATTCCGGGTAATACTATGTTGTGTATTAACAAGGTCAAAAATGCCAACAATAAATAACGGTAAAATAATGATGTACAACCAAAGCACGGGCCACCAGAAATAACCGAGTACGGCTACGCAAATAATTGCAGAAACAGAGATCAGCAGAAACTTATTCTTCATACCATGTAGTTTATGTTCTAAAGATAGATAAGAATGGGCCAAGCGTAGCATATTGCAGAGCAGCAAACAATAAACCAACTGAAAATTTAGCATTCTATCTGCAAACAAAAAAGGACGAAGCGAAACGCTGCGCCCTGAAATGAGGGTGAAGAATCTAAATGAGTTAAGAAGATTTAATGTTAAATAAATTGACCCGATTCTCAGGTTTCTCTATTTATCATTTAAATCCATGCGGCCATTACTTTACAGTACTCGTCGCTTTGTCTTTAGCAGATGAGGCTGCATTTTGCGGGGCCGTAGTTACTTTGTTAGAAGCAGCACTACCTTTTTGCTGAGCAGCAGAAGTTTGCTTGCCGGGCGCTTCCTTTACAGCAGTGCCCTTGCTGGTCGCATCGCTTTGTGCTGATTTTCCTTTATCGGCTGCGGAGGTCATTTTACTTAAACCTTGTGCGTTTGCAAAAGACGTAGCCAACAGGCCGACTGCGAATACTAAAATAATTTTTTTCATTTTTGTTTGTTTTAGATAAAATTAAATATAATAATGTTAAAGATATTAAGGAAATGATACAAAACAAAATAATTTTTAAAAACTTTGCCAATCAAATGAATAACCGGGAAGCATAGACCGTCAGATTTACATATACATTCCCGGATTCAACCCTGGCTTTGCAGTTGCTACGTCGAGTGGGGTTGGTATAAGCCGCAAACCATGATGGGGCTGATCCATTCGTGAAAATGAGCTTATTTTAAATTCTCTTTTCCAGGTGTCCTGCGGGTTGTCAGTATTTACATCTAAATACTGCATTGCAGATATGTGCCGCCCGCCTGCAAGGCCACACTCAAATAATAATAACCTTTCTACATGTTTTCCCTTAGTTTTAATACCAATGGCTGGTACGTCGTGTATCTCGACTTCTAATATACCTCCATTGCTTTTTAAGTAAGAACGCGTCGCTTCAGCCTTTTGGGGATCAGTTAGGCCGGTCTTTTTTCCCATTGCCGTATTATTGATCACCCTGCCGTTAACATCGTGCATTGTTACGCTTCCTTTATAGCCCTGGTGATAGTTACCGGTCACAAAATTATAGGCATCTATATACCGCATTGACCATGCATGAAAGGTTGGGCTCGTTGGTTTAAGGTCAAACATATTATGCTCAAACGTCCAATAAGTGCCCTGGTGATGCCATAACGTTGTAAAACGCTCATGCCAGTTAAGCTGGGGTGATTCTGTCCACTTACCAAGCAAATTTGCGGTATATTTCAACTTCATTTTTAGCTTCCAATTAGTACCAAACGTTTCGCCGGGGTTTAGATCTGTGCTTGACCCGCTGATGTCTTCTAATGTCCATTTCCCCATAAAATAATTATTTTAAGAGTATACAATTAGTAAGTAAATATTAAAAAATAATTCTGCAAATCCAAATTTTTAGAAAAAAATAATGCAAACTTATCTTCAAGTTTTGACAATGCAGAAAGTAGCTATTACGGCCTTAAAAAATAATCAGCTACGTGAATAAAGAGATTAATTTTTTTTAATAATTGATTATCTAAATCTTACATTTTTGAAAATGATTTTAACGATAAATATTTATCTACAATGAACTGATTTCCAATATTGACTTTTCAACCCTTGATTCGCGGGAGAAATAAATATCACTATCAAATCCCAACAATAGCCAATAATAAATAATGTGACGTATTAGATGGAATACTTATCTATATAAACCGGGTCCAAAAGCGTTGTTAGGGCCGGAAACGCTAGTCGGAGTATCAACACGAGCAAAGCCATGATGGTCTTGAGTCATTCGTGAAAACGAGCTTATTTTAAATTCCCTTTTCCATGGTCTGTGTGCTTGATCAAAATCTATATACTGCATGGCTGTTATGTGCTTATCGCCTACACTACAATTGAATAATAATAACCGTTCAAGGTGTTTATCCAGGTTTATTTTTGAAATAAGCATTGATGGAACATCTATCACCAACATATCTAAAATACCTCCATTGCTTTTCAAATATGACCTCACAGCCTTAGCCTTTTCTATGTTATCAGTTAAGTTCGTTTTTCCCAATGCAGTCCTACCGATTGCCCTGTCATTAGTATCACGCAAGAATGCATTGGCGCCCTTGTTGAGACCATGTCCGTTACCAACCACATTATTATAGGCTTGTATGTACCGCATTGTCCAGCCCTGGAAGGTCGGGCTTCCTGGTTTAAGCTCTATCATGTCGTGCTCAAACTCCCAAAAGGTCCTCGCGTTATGGTCAACTGTAGTAAAATGCTCATGCCAAACAAGCTGAGGGGATTCTACCCACATACCAAGCAAATTTGCAGTATATTTCATCCTTATATTTACCATGAAATTGCTACCGAACAACTCCGTACCATTTAATTCGGTAGTTGTAGCAGTGATGCTTTGTACGGTCCATTGTCCCATAAAATAATTATTTTAAAAGTATACAATTAGTAAGTAAATATTAAAAAATAATTTTTCAAATCCAAACTTTTAGCAAAAAAATATTGCAATCTTAATCGGAGCTAAGCATACGAATTTATAACCCTCCCAGTATAAATGTCCAATGAGGTGTATTCCAAATCTTCTCTGCGGTGCGTTAGGTAACTAAGTGAAACCTACGCCATTTGCAGTATTTTTATTATGATGAAAAATCGAATAGTGTAAATACAATTCTACCATTATCTGCCAGGTGTTGTGCTTTTTTACGATTTAGATACAAAACACACAGCACAGTCACCCCCTTTTTTAAGAAAAGCGCTGTGTTATAAATATTTTTTAAAATATATTTTATATATTTTTTATTTTGTGTTATTATAAAAACTTCTGATTGCAGCCTATTGGATTATAGCCCTCAACAGCGGGCACGGGGCTGCTGTGCTGTGTGTTTTATATCTAACCTTGGAACAAGTTTAGCGTATCTTTTTTATAAAAAAATATATAATTTTTATAAATACCACGGCATCAACGAAGTCGAATGGCCTAACCACTATGCGCTCAAATTTTGTTACTTATGAACTATACAAGCTATATAGCCGATTGCAGCTACAACCTTGAAAATTAATTAATTATTAAAATAAGAATTACCTGATAATTTTATATATTACCAGACAAAAAAAATAATCAGATGGAAAATGAAACTCTACAGTTGAGCGCATATCATGAGGCAGGGCGCGTGGTAATTGCCTACCTCAGTGGCTATACCTGCGACTCAATGGAACTGCCCGGAAGCGGCTCTGGCGGCGGCTCCAGACTAAATTCAGGTAATGATATTGACATAGTGCAGGACCTGCTTTCAAGAAATCCATTTTCTGTTTTTGATGAAAACCAGCGGCAAGCAATATTGGTGGCGAGGAAACTCATGGCTATTTATTGCGCCGGCAGTTGCGCGGAAACTTATTTCCGCAACGATGGCAACTTATCCGCAGAGCCTGACATCGAAATA
>Ga0207081_1193_pt2 | contig 10131 bp, 6 predicted proteins | sample Alteio_BWMinHeat_59_FD_153524 | JGI IMG/M metagenome (GOLD analysis project Ga0207081, IMG submission 153524) | Enriched cells from forest soil in Barre Woods Harvard Forest LTER site, Petersham, Massachusetts, United States -... | ecosystem: Environmental > Terrestrial > Soil > Temperate forest >... | reverse complement strand
TCTAGGAATGTCTGCAAATTTATCAACATTAAATAAAACCACTAAAATATCAGCCAAAGAAAAAAAAGATAAGCGCAAACAACAAAAGCTCGCTCGAAAAAAGGGTAAGAGGTGAAAAATATAACCAACATAAAAAACCGGAACAAAGCAGGCTACATCACAATTTTTTTGGGCTTATCTATCTATTTTTTTTTGATCAGGAGCTACCCTTTTATCAGCACCTTAGGCATCGAGGCCGGTAATCTTTTGGTGTTGTTATTTGGGCCGATTTTCTCGCTCATCACATTATTTGATCATCAAAATAAAGGGCTTGTATTTAAATTTCGCAGGCAATTTTTGCTCTTAAGCCTTTCTTTTATTTATATCAGTATGCTTTTTTATATAAACGGCCATTTTAAATTGAGCTGCGGCGAAGGCACAGGTTTTTTTCCTTTTATCATGACTTCGTTTCCACCCCTATTATTGAATCTGGTATTAGGGATACTTCTGTCTACCTTATTTGAAAAAATGTTATTTCGAATTTTTTTTTGGGCTTTATTCTATGTGGGTTATTACCTGCTTTTAGGTTATCTATGGTTTAAAGACGGATCCTTTCGTCTGCTCAACCACCTTTCTATTATAAATACTTCTGATCTACTAAATGGCTTATCTTTCTCGGAAGGCTTCATATCTTTTAGAATAGCGACTATTCTTTTTACTTTTGGGTTTTTATATTTTTGCCTGACCATTTTTTCTGATCATTTTTTAAGCTTTAGGCAAAAAACCACCAAGAAATTATTATTGCTGCTTTCTCTTGCTTTGATTTTTTTAGCGGCTGTGTCAGAGCAATATGCCAAGAAACATCTAGGAAAAGACCGTACCAGTTTAATAAATCAATATAAACTCATAGTCACATTTGATGAAATCTCAATAAAAACAAACCCACAAAAAGTGGCTTTAGCAGAAGCTCAAGCGATGCTTCAAGAAGCTTTGCTATGGAAATATCGTTTAAAAAATAAAATAGGTGAATTATCGAGTAAGCCTATAACCATTTGGCTACATAAATCCGATGAAGACAAATTTCTCTACACTGGTGCTAAAAATGTGCATTTCGCTCTACCTGGTTTAAGAGAAATACATATTTCTGGTTTAAATATTCCTCATCCTGTACTCGGGCACGAGCTCGCTCATATTTATGTATCTGAACACTCGAACACGATTTTCGGCATACCCGGGCCAGGATATTTCATACCGAATGTGGCATTATCCGAAGGGCTGGCCATGGCTCTAACTGAAGAGTTAAATGTTGAAAATGGTTTGAGCCAAGATGAACAAGCGATGGCCTTATTTCAAGCTGGTCTTACTCCAGATTTGGAATCTTTATTTAAAGAAAATTTAGGCTTCTTCGAAGCGGATATGCGCGCTGCATATATTATCGCCGGCTCTTTAATAAATTTTTATCTCGCTAAACAAGCATCAAATGATCGTCAAAAAGCTCTTACTGCTCTAATTCAAAAAGGATCTTTAGTAAAAATCTTAGGCGAAAATAATTTTAAAAAATTATTAGATAACTTTAAGGATTTTTTACATAGGCCCATTCCTCCTTATGCACTATTTTGGGCTAAACAAAACTTTGAGTCTCACGGGATTTTGACAAAAAGCTGTTTAAAATCGCAAAAAACAACCGAAGAAAAATTTGACGAAGCATTTCTAAATAAAGATGTGGAGATGGCATTATTATCTTTAAAAGATTACTCGCTCTTCGAAAAATCTGATTTTTTGTTTTGGTATTTACAACAACCAATAAAAAATAATGAAGTGCCTTTCTTATTAGCGCTCATGAATGCGACAGATCGTATTTATAAAGAGACTGATGATTTTAGACTTTCTGAACTTCTGATAAAAAAAGCCCAATTTTTTTCCTTAATGAACAATTTTGAGATGTCATTAACAACACTTGACCAGATCAATGAGCATCTGCTCTCCCCTTCTATGTTGCGGTCTGTATTAATAATGAAAAGCTTTTTATTAGAAATCCTTAATTATTCGCTTGATTCAAAACTCTATCAAGAAGCATTAGAAATACTCGCAAAAGCCTCTCTTAATAATCAACTTTTCGAAAAAAACAAATTTTTCTTAGAAATGGGGATTTTTTCTACCAAAAAACAAACTGCCAATAAAGCAGGGCTTTTTGCTAAGTACTTAGAAGCTAGAATTTTCATGTCCTCTAAGGATTACCAAAAAGCTTTGTCGATAATTGAGGAAATAATTCCATATAATAAAGAACTTTCACTACCAATAGCAGCTGAGCTTTTCCTCATGCGGGCCCAGACACTGAAAAACTTGGGCAGATTTAGCGAGGCTATACCGGCATTTTTAGAAGCCTCAAAAATAAATATTTCTAAGGGCGTGGCCATATTAATTTTTGATGAGATTGGGAGAATGAATTTTCTCGCCTCGCATATGCATTGATTGAATTTGATAAAATGTATAAGTTTGAAATATGAAATTTAAAGGATATAGAAATCGCTTGCAGGCGCTACTCGCCATCTTTGCGCTGTGCATGATGACGGTAAGTGCGTATCTAACGGTTCATTATTATAAAGCGCAATTTCCTACAGAAATAAACACAGGCTCCTTTTGTGACATTTCTCGATTTTGGAATTGTGATCATGCGACATTTTCAGATATGAGCAATATTTTCGGAATTCCTATTGCTCTTTTAGGCACTGCTTTTGGATTTTTAATTTTATTAGGCGTTTTTTACCGTTCTTTAGAAAAGACAAATTTTTTTTTAGCATTGCTAAATTTTTTGGGCTGCATCGTTCTATTTATTTACTCCATACTATATCTAGGCGGCCTTTGTCCTGGGTGCGTGATCTACTATCTATTTTCTGCAGGCATTGTTCTCATATTTTTCTTCATGAGAGTTTCGCCTGATCCCAACAAAAAAATTCTTGCAGGCTATGGTTTTTTCATAATCTTGCTCAGTATGGCGACGCTACTTTATAATCAAAGCATGTTTCGAGATTTTGAAAAGCGTTTACAAGATTTTGTAATTCATCTGAAAAATACTTCAACATCAGAAGAAAATTATGATTTAGATTTTTCTTTATCTCTCGTCCAATCGAGTGAAAATTTTAATGAAGCACCATTGCGAATTACAATATTTTCCGATTTTCAATGTCCGTTCTGCTCGCTTTTAAGCAAAGAACTTCATAAAATTATATCTCGCTATAAAGGGAAACTAAACATTCGTTACGTCTTTTTTCCATTAGATGCCACTTGTAATGCCAATGTCCATACTTCGCCACATCCCGAAGCGTGTAAAGCTGCACTATTGAGCTATTGCGCACGCAAAAATTTTTCATCCATTCATGATGAATTGTATGACATGCAGAATGGTCTAAGTGATGCCTGGTTGAAAGAGAAAGCTAAATCGCTCGATATGCTCGCATGTTATGAAGATCAAAATAGCATGGACAAAGTGAAATCTATGATCAACGTTGCACAAAAATTTAATATTACGGCAGTTCCAACCATGATCATAAATGGAAAAAAGATCTCAGGTTTATTATCTGCTAAAGTTCTTATCGCTATTTTGGATGGATTTTTAGATGAAGATCAAAAAGACAGCAAATAAAATTAAAACTACATTATATTACATATAATTAATTCATATAAATCATGATTAGCAGGCAGCTTTTTTATATTAGATACTGTTAGAAAATTTAGCTTTTATATAAATGTTATTTTGGATATATGGGTAATGAAGAACTAGAGATCAGCAATATAAATGTAAGTGACAATGAAAAATTTTTTTTCTCTATAGATTTAAAGATAAAAAACCAACTAGCCATGACTGAGGAGAATAAAAAAGCTTTACTGATGCATTTGGGCGATAATGTGTATTCCCTAACCATACCTAGAAATTGTTTTACTTCTTCACAAATAAAGAGGTTAACGGATCGAGGACAATACATGCACTTACCAAACATCGCCAAAGGAAAACGTTTTTTTTGTATTTCATTACGCTATCTCAAAAATTACTGCTATCGCTTAGGAGAGTCTCAATGGTACAACGAAAAACACGCATTAGCATTTTTTTATTATTGCCCAGATCATGTATGTGAAATTTTTAAAGAAAAATTGAAAAACAGATCTAGCCTTACTCTCGACATCAAAAAAGAAATAGAACTCTCTCTGAGCAATAAAATATTTTCTTATCGCATTGAATTCTCAAAATTGTTATCTGAATCTCTTTGGCGAGGAATAAGCTTAAGCTGTGCCGTAGAAGAAATAATAAACATGGGGAAAAAATATTTAAAATTTTATAAAAATTTATATAGAGCCTTAAAAGAGCATTACTCCAAATTAAATTTCAAATTGGCTAATAAGAACATGGTTATTGTTGACAATGGAATTTTATCTTTAATAGACTATCAAGCTCTTGCCGATGAAATATTTGCTTTAGGTTATGAGAATAAAATAAGAGAGTATTTAAAATATTTCTCAATAAAAGATCTAAATGTAAAACAAAATATTCCCATTTTAGTTGCACGCTCCTTAAAATATAAAAATGCTTATTCAGATGTGTTAGGCAAATATGAAAAAGACATTTTTATTCAGGCAGAAAGGCTGAATTCAGGCAAACAAGGATCAATAAAAATAACAGAAATAGAAAATAATAAGAAAAAAATTTCACTATGGATCAAAAGATCTTTTTTTTATCTCGATCGGCAAAATTTTAAAGCTCGAGCAATATTTGATGATGACAAAAATCCAAAAATAGTCTCTTTGGTGGGAGATCAGATTTCTAGCATCGCCATATTTCCTGCCTTGCTTAAAGGAGCGATCGAGCACTTAAATTTTAATTGCGATTATGTAAGGGTGCTATCTACCAATCAAGATGTGATAACAATTGGAAAAGATAATTCAACTGCAAAAGATATTAAAATTTTAGATAAAAAAGCTCACTCTCTATTTAAAATGATTTCCCAAGACAGAGCTGATCCGTTAAATATCGATGAAAAACTAGTACTTCCAAGAAATGGAGCCGGTATTTTTCAATTTCGCATAGTACCTAAAATATTTTTTGATCTAATAAATACTGCAGAAAATCAACATCTGCGCTTAGGTCCGGGCCAGGCTGATTACCTTAGAGGTCTTGCACTCTCTTGTCTTCAAGAAAGTGGATTAGCTATCGAAAATTTTAAAAAATCTCTGATATCTGATCGCTTCGATGCCGATGTGTGGTCAGCACTTGGTAATGCAATGATCGAATGCGGTCTGATCAAAGATGCGCTCAAATTTTTTAAAGTTGCTTTTGAGCTTTCACCAGAAGATCCAGATTCGGCATTTAATCTTGGCCGAATTAAATTCGAAACTGGAGATATTAGTGGCTCGATCGATAATCTTGAGCGAGCAGTAAAATTATGTCCTGCTTCTCCAAACTATTTAACCTCGCTCGGCAAAGCATATATTAGAGCTAATAGGATCCACGACGCCCTAAAAGCTTTGGCTCAAGCTATAAAATGCGATCCGGATTGTACCACCGCGCAATTGGCGATAGCCGAAATACACTTATCCGCGGGAAAAAATGATATGGCGAGAAAACATGCACTTTTAGCTTATCGATCCGATCCGCTTCACGAGGGAGTAGCAGATTTTTTATGGAATTTACTTCATCGTCAAAAAAGTAATGCTTCTGGATAATGAGGCATGATAAATGGATTTCGATGCGTACTTTCAGAAGATCAAGCAAAAAATAGCGATCGATACACAATTTCAAAGCTTTTGATAAGCGAAGATCTTTTGGTGGAATGTGTGGGCCACTCCATAGCCGAAGAAGTGCACATACCTGAGGAAGTCATAATATTTGTAGGTCCAGGAAATAATGGAGCAGATGCCTTAGCTGCCGCTCGTCATTTAATTTCTCTAAATTTAAAAATTTTAGTCGTAGTTATAAGCAAAAGAGAGTCATTAAAATTTCAGTGTGAAAAACAGCTCAAATTGCTTGAACATATTAATGATACACGCGACTCCATGAGCAAATTATTTACGTATAAAATTTTTCCTAAAGAAAGTGAGATAAAAAAAATATGCTCAAATATTTCAAAAGGTTCGGTGATCATAGACGGTATATTTGGCGCAGGTTTAAATAAATCCCCAGAAGGCCTGGCTCTGAGCGCTATAAGAGCAATAAATAATATTTATAATAAAGCAAAAATTCTGGCCATCGATATTCCATCCGGCCTTTCGCTAAATGCTCGTAAGCCACTCGGAGAAGCTATCAAAGCTCATAAAACAATAACTTTTAATCATTTAAAGGAAGCACATATTAGCGAACCCACCAAGATTTTTTGTGGCGATGTAATTGTAAAAAATATTGGTTTATTTGATGAACAGATACCTTCTCTATTTCACTATTCAAAAAAAATCCCCTTAAACCATTTGTTAAAACCAGTCTCAAAGATCTCTCATAAGGTAAATTTCGGACGCGTGCTGATCATGGAAGGTGAGCCTAAATTTATGGGAGCATCAAGGCTTGCTGCAAGAAGCGCTTTAAGAGCAGGTGCTGGGCTTGTTAGTATATTGGTCTCTGATATAAAAAATCATCATCCTTCCGATCTGGCTGAATTTATAAAAATAAACTTAAAAGATATATCGAGCTCTGATTTTGATTCATTGGTGGTAGGCCCCGGCCTCTCTAAAGATGAACATTTTCAAGAACTAGCGCTCGATATAATAAATTCTGCAATAAAAAAAAATGTGAAGATGATCGTGCTTGACGCCTGTGGGCTTAAACTTTTAAGCAAAATAAATTTTCAAAATTCTAGCTCTTTATGTGTATGCACGCCTCACCCCAAAGAAGCGGCTGAGCTGCTCAAAATAGCCACATCTTTGGTAGAAGAGGATCGTTTTTTGGCGATAAAATCGCTAAGGGCGCTTCATCAAACATTTTCATCCAATATCATATGGGTTTTAAAAGGAGCAACCACATTAGTGGCAGCACCATCGGGAGAGATATATTCTTTTGCTGGCGATGCTCCAGTATTGAGCACTGGCGGAAGCGGAGATATTTTAAGCGGCGCTATTGCAGGATTATCAGCCCAAACCAATTGCGTATTTGATGCAGTGTTACTAGCTATAAGTCTGCAGATATCTGCAGCCTTTGAAAAAGAATCTGAGAAAGGCATATTGCCGCATGAGCTGGCTGATAGCTTTCCGAAATTATTAAAAAGAATAGTAGTTAATGAATGAGCTAATTATTGAACTTAAAAACCCTTCTGCCACAAAAAATTTAGGGAGAAATTTGGCCCGCGGTTTAGCTAAAAGCACAGGAATAATTTTACTCAGAGGACAATTGGGAGCAGGAAAAACCACCTTGACACAGGGATTTGTCGAGGAAGTGGCCCAATCGGTCGCATATGTGTCAAGCCCCACCTATGCATACATGAATACTTACCCAAGCGATCCAGCTGTATATCATTTTGACCTCTACCGAATCTCGGATATCAAAGAGATCCATGCCTTGGGACTTATGGAATTTTTGCTCGATCAAAGTGCATTGAGAATAATAGAGTGGCCAGAAAATTCTGGAGTAGACTTTTCTAGTTTAGATCTCTTAGCAGATATCGAGCTCGTTCACACTTCAGATGAACGTCGAGCTCGCGTGTTATGTAAAAATATTGCCCTTTATAAAAAAATTACGGCTGATCTACAAAACTAGAATTCTGCAGATCAGCCTTTCTGTCTCTAGACTTGTAAATGCAAGTCTATATTTACCGACGCTCTTTTTTCGCTTTATCTAAAAGTTTCTCTGTCTTATCGCCGATATTATTGTAACCAATCATACTCGCTTGCTCTAGAATAAGTCACTTTGCTAATTCGTTTGGATTTATAAAAAAGTTGAATATCACCGAAATTCAGGAGATATTTTTTTATCTTTTGATCACTGATATCATTGCCGTTTAAATATATAATTTTTAGATTTGTAAGTTTATCAACTATATTTGAAAGATTTTTAAAACCTCCATCACCCAAATTATTTTCTCTTAAATCTATTGTTATAAGGTTAACGAATTCCTTTAAATGTTCTATTCCTTTTGGGCCGATATTATTGCTCATTAAATGTAGCTCTTTGATATTCTGTATAAATTTATCACCACCGTATTTTGAGAGTTCTCTAAGACCATTATAACCCAAATTATTTTCTCTTAAATCTAGTATTTGAATACAAGGGAATCTATTTAAATCTCTTATCCACTTTGAATCGATATTATTCAAGGCTAAATGTAAGGACTGTAGATTTTTCATAAGCCTAGCGACAGCCAAAAAATTTTTAAGACCTTTAGAGCCAATTTCATTTCCATTTAAATCTAGTATTTGAAGATATTTCAGAAATTTTTGTGGAGCATCCTTGAGATATGCCATTCCCTGATAACCGATTTTATTGCTTGCTAAATATAGTTTTTCAAGTTGCATGAACGTGACACAATTTAAAAAAATTTGAAAACCTTTATGGCCTAGTTGACTATTCGATAAATTTAGCGTTTGAAGTTTAGCAAAATATCCATTTTTTGCGGCTTCAGCGATAAGCGCCGCCCCTTTCGGTCCAATAATATTGCCTGCCAAATATAGCTCTTTGAGATCCAGGATATACTGAATGGCAATTAAGAGATCTTTAATACCTACATAATCTAGCTCATTATTAGATAAATTTAGCGTTTGAAGTTTAGCAAAATATCCATTTTTTGCGGCTTCAGCGATAAGCGCTGACCCTTCCTGTCCAATAATATTGTCTGCCAAATATAGCTCTTTGAGATCCGGCATATACTGAATGGCAATTAAGAGATCTTTAATACCTACAGGATCTAGCCCATTATTAGATAAATTTAGCTTTTGAAATTTAGCAAAATATCCATTTTTTGCGGCTTCAGCGATAAGCGCTGCCCCTTCCGGTCCAATAATATTGCCTGCCAAATATAGCTCTTTGAGATTTGGCACATACTTAATGACATTTAAAAGACTTTTAATATCTTCAGGGTTGAGTTCATATCTAAAACCTAGCTTTTCTCTAGATAGATCTAGCGCTACAAGATTAGTCAGATATCCATTTTCTATTGCTTCAATGAGATATTGCATTTGTTTTGAGTCATAGCTACGAAAAGATTGTTGAAAACTAAACGAGCTAATTCTGCTTCCTAGGCATTTCAAGAAATATTGAAAATATTCAGTATTGTGTTTAATATTTTTTAGATTTATTTTTAATATTGGTTTTTCAGGAAGAATTTTAATTAGAAAATTTAGAAATTGCTCATTTTTTTCATTGTATTCTGGTTCTAAATTAATCTGTAGATGATGATGTCTTATTGGCCCTTTAATCATTAATCTGGAAATAAGCTCAAAATATGTACTTACTTCTCCTATCTCGAGTGTACCTTTTAAATCAAGATAATTAACTATATTAATTATAACTTCTGGTGGAAGATCAAGAATCGATGTTGAACCCTCAAGTTCAGGATCGACATTAGAATAATTCTCATCCGATGAATCATCATTCATTGCCATGGTCGATAAACTTAGAATCATGCTTCCAAACAATATTAATGGAATAGATTTTAATTTAATCATTTTATTTTCCTAATGCACTACAGCGCCTCTTAAAAAATAACGAACCAAAACAGAAGAATATGCCGAATATGTATTTATGGCATATTCAAACGACTTACACATAAGTGCGGTGACTTATTTTCGTAACAACAACCTTCAGTATAGGAAGGTGGCATCTATTTTTAACATTGGTTTAGCGACGTTGCATGCTTGGGTTCAGCGATTTGAGAAAACAGAGAAGTGATCTTGCCCCACCTATGCATACATGAATACTTACCCAAGCGATCTTGCCATATATCATTTTGACCTCTAACGAATCTCGGACATCAGAGAGATCCATGCCTTGGGACTTATGGAATTTTTGCTCGATCAAAGTGCATTGAGAATAATAGAGTGGCCAGAAAATTCTGGAGTAGACTTTTCTAGTTTAGATCTCTTAGCAGATATCGAGCTCGTTCACACTTCAGATGAACGTCGAGCTCGCGTGTTATGTAAAAATATTGCCCTTTATAAAAAAATTACGGCTGATCTACAAAA
>Ga0207081_1217_pt1 | contig 10136 bp, 5 predicted proteins | sample Alteio_BWMinHeat_59_FD_153524 | JGI IMG/M metagenome (GOLD analysis project Ga0207081, IMG submission 153524) | Enriched cells from forest soil in Barre Woods Harvard Forest LTER site, Petersham, Massachusetts, United States -... | ecosystem: Environmental > Terrestrial > Soil > Temperate forest >... | reverse complement strand
ATGATCGCCTCATCAACATTTTTTTCCTTTATAGCGTCACGGAACTGGAGGAAGGTAAATATGGCATTCTCCCCAATAATGCCTACTATCATAATAAGCCCTGTATAGCTGCCCACGTTCAAAGCAGTATGCGTAAGGAACAACGCAATATAGCTGCCTGATATGCCAAGCACCGCCAATAATACAATCAGCAGCGCAACTTTGAAATCGCGGAACAAAAACAGGATCACACCGAAGACCAGGAGGCTCGATGTTATTAAGATCATTAAAAGTTCTTTAAAAGATTGCTGCTGTTCGGCGTAAGAACCACCGTATTCAACATGATAGCCTTGCGGTAAAGCGACGCTTGATTTAATATCGTGCTGAATATCTCTTATTACGCCACCGAGGTCGCGCTTCTCCAGCCGGCCGGTCACTGCGCCTATTGACTGTAAATTCTCCCGCTGTATTTCGGCATCCCCGGAGTCTTTTACGATGGTTGCAAGCGTATTAATAGGAGTAAGCTTTCCGTTTGGCAGAAATATCTGCAGCTTTCCAAGATCTGCAGCGCTTACCTGTCGGCTGCCGGGGTATACTGCGCGAATATTCGACAATTGCTCCTTCTCTAATATTGCTCCTACCACATTTCCTTCCAGCGAAGTTTGCAACTGGTACTGCAGGCCTGCGGGCGTGATGCTCAGAATAATGTACAGAAAGGATAAAGTGCTTAATTAATAACAATTTGATAAAGTAAAAATGACATCGCTCCTTTCGGGTTCTTGTTTCTTTGTCTTTTATTATTTTATGAAAAAATATAGCATTTTATTTGCTGCGTCAATAGCAGCGTTTTCTGCGGGCGCACAGGTTTCAGCAAAAAGATATACTAATAATACGTCGGCGCCAATTGGTGATGTGCAGGGTGTGCACGTAAGGGAGTCCGGCTTTTCCGGGCTGATACATATACCCGGCACGGGCCTTGAGTTTTACACCGTATCAGATCGGGGTTTTGGTATAGACGCTGATAAAACAAAATGCGCGACTGGGAAAGAAAAGGTAATTCCCTTCCCGGCATATTGTCCTAAAATACACCATTTAAAACTCATGGGCGATACCATACAGGTATTGGAAACAATATCGGTAAAACGCCCGGACGGCACCAATGCTACCGGGTTGCCGTTACCTAAAGGGGCAGGCAATACGGGCGAAACGCTTTGGGGCGGTATACCAACCGATTGCTCGAAGATAAAAGTATTGGGCACAGATAAATGGGGCGTAGATCCCGAAGGGATCTGTATAGGCGCGGATAATACTTTTTGGATATGCGAAGAATTTGGCACCAGCATATGGCACCTGGACGCGAACGGGAAGGTTATTAAGCGTTATTCACCATATGGCGATGGCGACCACCAGGTAGGTGTTGACACAATAGTTAAATACCGCCGGCCCAATAAAGGTTTTGAAGGTATCGCTATTACTCCATCAGGAAAAGTATATGGGTTCATGCAAAGTACCATGTACTTCCCTATAAAGGATATTATAGAAAGCACCCGCATCATGCGCATATTGGAAATTGACCCCAGGACCAATAAGTCGCGCACGTTCGCTTATATCAATGACGGCACTGTGAAATCAGGGGAGGATAAAATTAAAGCGAAGGCCTGGAAAATAGGCGATGCCGCAGCTATCAATGACAGCGAATTCCTCGTTGTGGAGCATGACGTAAAGAAGTCCATAAATCATCAGATCATATACCGCGTCAATATAGCCGGGGCCACCCCCATCACTAAAGAATGGGTAAAAGGTAAGGCTATTGAAGAATATAATGACAAAGAAGGCCTTGCATCCATTGGCATAAAGCCGGTGGAGAAAACTATGTTTATGGACCTTGTAGCCGGCGGGTGGGACCCAAAGCTGACTAAACCTGAAGATCTCGCTATAGTTAACGACAGTACGATTGCCGTAGGTATTGACAATGATTATGGCATAGAAAGCACACATGAAGGTGTCGCGTCTGCAAGCGGTATAAACCCCGTTATTTATATATTCTCATTGAAAGGAAAGAATAAAATTGCCAATTATGTTGCTCCGGTCAATTCCATCAAAACAGCTTTCAATGAGCCGATGAAAACTCAAAAATAAATGTGCATTTTATTCCCGCCACAACAATTATATAAAATAAAAGGATCCCGGTTTTGGGATCCTTTTATTTTATATTAGAGATATACCTGATTGAAAAACCTTAATTCTTAACAAGTTTGGTTTGGCAAATAATACCGTTGGCGCCGGTAATTCTCACGTAGTATACCCCGGTCTTTAAATAGTTACAGGGGATTTGCACCGTTTCATGGTCAACGGTAATCGTTTCATGGATCTGTGTACGGCCAAGCATATCAATACATTCTACTAAAACCGGTTGTCTTACTAAACCCTCACTAAAGTGCATAATGATATTATCGCCTGCAGGATTGGTGATGGTTGCATGCTCGTTTGTAATATTTTGGTTAATCACAGCAGACGGCGTTATCTCAGGATCAGGCGGGCTGGTTCCGGTCGTATTCTGTGTTACCAGCAGATCTACCATTACGGGGTATTTGTCAGACATTTGGTATAATGCATTAGCGACAGCAGACGGCACCGAAGTATTGGTGGGCGGGTCATTAACCGAAATGCCTATGCGGTGCCCGTCATTTCCTATTGTCCGGTAAGAATGAGGGATATAGGATATGTAGTTTGCGTTATTTATTATCCACGGAGAAAGAAAGATGTGGTCATACCAGTCTTTTGCTCCGCCGCCCACACCGCAGGAATTAGGAGTCCCGGCTGTTGATCTGGCGGAGGTCGTAAGGTAGGCGGAGAACAAGGTAGGATCGCCGTCCCAGTCAGCAGGGGTGGTAAATGTTGCGTCGGGGTGAAACGGGGGGTCGTAATAGCGGAAATTCGTATCTGCCGGGGCTGTCAGCGTGTCATACACCTGTTCGCTCGTATTTCTTACATTAAAGTCGCCCATGTTGATCATATTGGCGAGATGGGTAAAATGCGATTGAATTGCCGCCATCTCACCGTTTATTTGGGCGCCTCTTAAAGCTCCGCTGCCACTGCCACTGCCCGAAATATCATGATTGAGTGTTGCATAGATGTACGTTGTATCATGGGTAGTGGCCAGGTTCGGATCTTTGTAATACAGCTTATAAGTGTTAAAATCTTCTGTATTGGTGTAAGTACAGGTGATGGCAATGAAGCCTAACTTTTGCTGGTCATAAAATAATGAGCTTTCGTAAGTGCCGGCCGCATAATTCGTATTCGGGCAATAATTATACCTCCCGGGGAAAGATGCATCAAGTGCAAATTGAACAATAGAATCCTGGAAACCAATTGCTGCTGTATAGTTATGGTCTGTGGGAGACATTTGTATTGATCCCATTTTCTCTAAGCTGATTATGTCCGGGTTAGCAAACTGGACAATTGTTCCCAAAAGGGTATTATAAGTGCCGTCAGATCCCTGGCACAGCGGATATGAACCATAGTCCAGCACATTGTATGCCATTACACGAAGGGTATCTGTTTGCCCTGAAGAGTCATAGCTTTCACAACAGCATAGCATAACAAAAAAGAAAGCCAGGTATTTTAAGTTCATTTTGTTCATTTTTAGAAATTTATCACTGCCGGTTACGACAAATGTCCGCTACTTCAAAAAACAAGTAGCGGACATTTTTTCAATCATATAATTAATATTGCGTTCTTAGTGCTGGTTACCTGAATTGTCAGATGGATAGCAACCCAGATCCTTATTTGGAGGAGTAATTGTGGTAGGGCCGTAAACCGGGTCAGCTATAATGCCTGCAGGCAGGTTTGGCGTCCAGCTTGTATAGCCTTTTCCAAGTGCCGGTGAAGATGACTGTAAATGGAAATCATAACCGCTTGCATAGTCTATATTAATGTTTGCATTAGCACCAAGCGTATAATTGACAAACATCGGGTTATTGGCGCCAACTAATGAATGGGCAGTATAAGTTTCGCCTAAATTTGCAGCATAACCGGCAGGCAGGAACGTAGGTGCAGGTATATTAGTTGCTTCAGGGTATGATATATATCCTACAGGATAGAACTGGTCAACAATGGAATCAGCATCGCCATAAGACCAGTTGTACCCATAGTGGCAATGTGCAGTATCTGCAATTGGATTGCCCACTATGCGGAAACCAAATTTACAATCTATTATAAGGTTATTATAAGATTGCCCGAAAGCGCCTTGCTCATAATTAATATCGCCACCGCGCCCGGTTTGGGCCTGGCGATAACCTCCGTTTACGTAAGTGTTGTTATAATAATCGGTCTGCGTAGTAGGGGCAGTGGTGCTTGTTCCTTTATCCGACGCCTTGGTGCCGTTAGTAGCACACCCAACAAACATATTGAATGACGCGATCCCTACGCCGCCTTGCTTAGGGTTAATGCAATCGCCGCCTATAAAGCCTTCTTTTTCAAAGGTGCTGCGCTGTATGATAAATTTCCCGTTCGGGCGCATCCCGTCATCTACTCCGCCATACAACCAGGAGTCTTCAAAAACGAATACCCCGTTCGGATTGGTACAGTATACTGCATAGGCAGTTGATCCTGACTTATCGGCGCTCATAGGTGCGGTAGTGCTGAATGCTCCCCCTACAAATTCAAGGTGCGTCCATTTCATTACACAAAGAGGGCAGCAGGTGTCGCACTGGATGCCTAACCAAAGGTTGGTGCTGTTAAATGCAGGGTCGGTAGACGGATTGTTTGCAGCACCTGCGTTATCCTGTTTAGCTATGCTCTTTACCGTTATCCAGTTGGCAGAATCCTTCGACCCGATCGAAAGAAATACGCCCTGTACCAGGATGTAGGCTGCCGGGTTTACTACATTTATAGTTACGCCTCTCTGCATAAGCAGCGTATCGCCAAAATCTACTATTACCGGGCAGGTAAGCAAATATGTTTTCCCCGAAACCATGGTTCCTTTCACTGCTCCGCAGAGGGTATCGCTGGTTAGTACGGCGCCTATCTGCGTCTGTTTTACGGAGATGCTGGTCGCGTCATTCTTCTTTTTACATGCTGTAAAAAATGTAATTCCCGCTACTATAGCCAGGAGTGTCATACTGAGTTGTTTCATATACTTGTTATTTGTGGTTTTATAAAATTGAGTTGGTTAATTAAGTTTGTACCGGATTCCTATAAGGTAGTTACGTCCTGATTGTGTTTGCTCTACAAGTGTTTTATGATCTTTCAAATCCTGGTAACTGAAGTACTCTGACTTATTAGCCCCTACCGGATCAGAAAATAGCTTGTTCGATTCATTTATTTCAACTATGGTTTTTGAATTCAGGATATTTTGCACCTTGGCATATACAAACAGATGTTTTATTATGCGTTTTTCAGCCGAAAAGTCCAGGAATATAGTCGCCTTTTGCCAGTAGTCAAGCCCTTGCCAGGGCGATGCCAGCGAAATAAATCTTCCGGTATATTGCAAGGATAAATTTGCATCCAGGCCTGACTTGGGATTTTTATAAAGCAAAGCGAGATTACCTATGTGAGCAGCCTGCCCCTGTTGCGGCCGCGTCTCCGATACATCATAAACATGCATATGTTGCTGCGAATCAAGGCCCACATACCCTGTGGGAACTGTGATGGACGAATGTGTATAGGTATAATTTGCTGAAACACCGAAATAATGGAAATACTTAGTGACCACTATTTCCAGCCCATAGATCAGCGCATTGTTTGTATCATTTTGTGGAAGGATCTTTTGTGCAGACGTTCCATTCGGGAGAAGATAGTATTCTATCGGATTGCTTATATCCTTAAAAAATGCGCCGATGAGCACCTGGTCAATTCCTTTTGGAAACCATTCATACCTTGCGTCTACATTTTGTGCCACAGCATGTTCAAGGCCCGGATTACCATACAAGTCGAACGTTTCCGTTGGTATGTGATTGTTCAGTAGTTCGCTGAACTGCGGGCGTGATATTGATTCAAAATAGCTAAGGCGTATATTCTCCTTTTTGCTCAGTTTATATTTCAAATGCAGCGATGGCAGCACATCAGTATAATCATATTTACCGGCCACTGCCGCCACAAGGTGCGGGTCCAGGTCTACACTATCATCCACGTGGGTGTGCTCTATTCTTACACCGCCCAATACTTCCAGTTTATTATCCAGTGCGTGCACTTTTGCCTGTGCATAATATCCTGATATATCTTCATGCTCCTGGTAGGTCCGCCCGTTTCCATATGCATCTCCTTTTGGGCTTGATCCGTAAAAATTGAAAGACGTGTCATTAATACTTTGCACGTTTGTATAGGGGATGCTTCTATTCACCGGCGAGAGGCTGTAATCATTGTAATAGTTAGTACGGTCTTTACCCCTGTACATGCCGCCGGCCTTAAACTCTGCGTCCTGGCCAAAAATATTGGTACTGTAAGTGAGGTTAAGAAATCCCTGCAGGTCCTGGTCATCTGTTCTTTCCCAGCTTTTACTTACACTTTTCAGCACCCTGCCCTGCTCTCTGATTCCTCCTGACGTATCCCTTGAAAAGTTATCTTCTGTGGTAAATTCCGTATAGTCCGGCACACGCTGGGTAGCTTTGGAATATACCCCTGTCCAGTCCAATTTGAGGCCGGTTGCTATAATATGGTCACCCCTGAGCGATATGTTACCAATACTCTGCTTGTCAACTGTGCTGCGGTCCTTGTAATCTACCGTCCCCAGTCCTGGGCCGGGGCGGTTTACTGCGGTAAGTACCGTGTCTATTATATTACGCTCCTGCCATTTGTTCAGTTGCGTAAATAATCCGTTGAGCGTCAGTGAATTTTTATCGTTAAAATGATAGTCAATATTGGTTTGGGCGGCACTACGCGTTTCCTGGGTAGAATATTTACGCAAATTTAAGTCGTCAAACAGGTCAACATTGCCGGGATTTGGCTCTGAAGCGGGCGCAAAGAAAATATCATTCGATTCTTTGAACGTATTCTGATAGCTGCCCGAAACCATTACGCCCAGTTTTTTATCCTTTAGAAACCGGTTCCCGAGGCTTAAACTGAAGAGGTCATTTGCCGGTGCCTGTATCGGCTTTATCACCGAACTGCCTAATGGAAAGTCCGCAGTGGTTGCACTATAGTTCACACCATGAAGTGTCGTTGGGTCATTGGCCACAACAGCGCCCTTATCGAAACTATTATAGTGCTCGTCAAACAGGTTTTGATTATACCCGGTAGCCGCAGTGGCATTGACAACGAGGTGGTCCGGGGCTTTTTTCATCACCAGGTTCGTAACTCCGCCTATTGCATCGCCTTCCATATCCGGGGTAAGGCTTTTTACCACCTCTACGCGGTCCACTATTTCCGCAGGGAAAATGTCGAGCGGCACATATCGCCCTATATCATCGGGTGTGGGTATTTTTATACCGTTTACAGTGGTGTAGTTGTACCGCTTATCCATGCCGCGAATGGTGGCATACCTGGCGTCTCCGTTTGCATCCCGCTCTACCTGTATCCCGGAAACACGCGCCAATACATTTGCGATCGTAATATCAGGCAGCAGTTCTATAGTGCGCGCAGACATTATATTTAACAGGTTATCGGAGTTCTTCTCAATATTTCTTGCCTGCTCATCACTTCCATTATTATATTTCGCTTTTATTTCTACCTCCTTAAGCGTTGATGATAAAGGAGAAAGCGCCACATTTATCAATATCGTTTCTGTATCCTTGATCACTATATGCTCGGTATAAGAGCTGAATGACGTATACGATATTTCAAAGTCATATTCACCTGCGGTAATACCGTGTATCGTATAGCTGCCGTCTAACCCTGTTGTGGTGCCATAAGATGTGCCGTGAAGCATTACAACGGCCCCAACAGCAGGCTCCCCGCTTTGTTTGTCAGTTATATTTCCTTTTACGGTGCCCGCTCGGCTTTTTACTGATAAAATAAGAAGAATAGCTATTATGATCCTTTGAGTAAACGAGGACATTTTTCAAATTTTGCTCAAAAGTATCAGCATGTAATTAGCTAAGAAGCAAAAAAAAATTTGGTAACATATTCTTAATTTTCAAGAAACAATAACTTAATGATTTAATAACCTTGCCTGCGTTTTATATGAGCCTTTGGCGGTAAATAAGTGCACCGTTCCTTAGATGGTTTTCGCCATTTTTCAATAGTTTCGTGTAAATTGAAATAAAAGACAGAATGAATATCTATAAGGCAAAGTTTACCAATAAGTTGAAGCTGTTCTGTTTTTTAATTGCCTTCCTGCTGTTTTCTCAGCAGTCGCATGGCCAGGTTAAAACTGGAACTAATAAAGATAATGACTTGCCGCCGCCGCGGAATGTTAAAGTGCTCGATGAGCATAAAGATGGTAAAGGCAATACGGTTCGTACTATCGGATATTTGCAGAATGGGTCCAGGATCACCGAAACAATTGTTATTCCTGCTGCGGGAAAGATCGGTATACATGTTCCCGTTAACCCGGATACCATGAACAAAGATTCGGTTTTGGTCATCGTAAATAAATCACATTACATACTCGAGGTTTATTACAGGCGGAGGATAATCAGGTCTTACAAAGCCGTATTCGGGCCAAAGCCTTTGGAAAATAAAATGATGGCCGGCGACCGCTGCACGCCGGAAGGATGGTTCAGGATATTAAATAAAAATCCCAACTCTAAGTACGATAAATTCATGCTGCTCGATTATCCTAATGACTCGTCTGTAAGAAGGTTCAATTTACTCAGGGCTCAGGGGGCTGTGCCACAGTCAGCGAAAATAGGTGGGGATATCGGAATACACGGCATCTGGCATGGAGGTGATGACCTCATAGAAAAAAGCGTTTGCTGGACCGATGGGTGCATAGCGCTAAAGAACAAAGACATCGAAGACCTCTACACGCTGGTAACCATGGGCACAAAAGTTTACATAAAAAAATGACACACGGTGCATTTCAATTTTCGCATGGTAAAATGTTTAATAAAAAAGAATGTGACGGTGTGAATAGTACCCCGCAGCGGCGGTCTATCTGTTTGGAATACCAGTTATACATTCAAATCACACATAGCCCACCGTTTTAACCCTACCGTGTGTACACAAGTATTTAATTATATTATGGTATGCCCATAAGAGGGGCTATCGGTTTGTAGAAAATGGTATTTTCCCTGAATATATGCCCCGGAGCGGGCTATCCAAACACGCGAATTGGCTTTCACAAACGGAGCATTTCCAATAGTAAACAGCAATATAAAAGATGTGTACACACGGTAGGGTTTTAACCGTGGGTCGGATAAACGAAAGAAACGATGAACAACCATTTTAATGGTTTATTCGGGTGGTGTGTTTTTAAAGTCTATTTGGTATAACACTAAATTCCCGGATTTTCAAAATTTTCACACCGCCAAAGTTTTTCACTCGGAATTATCCCCCCTACCTTTGTCCCCAATTATTATATTATCGTCCCATTGCACATTTTCACATTTAAAATTTCCACATTAAAATTCATTTTTCACCCTAAAATTTAAAAAAATGGTTTACAGTACAAGATTAGGAGAACAAATTTGCGAGCGCACCGCTTGCTCCAGCATCGGCCTCAGGCACATCTGCAAACAACTCGGCATGCCCTATTCCACCGTCACCAACTGGATCTACGACGAAGATCACGAGCTTCATGCAAAATATGCAAAAGCCAAAGTGATGCAGTTGGATTACCTCGCCGAGGAGATACTCGAAATAGCCGACGACAGCTCCAACGACTACATGACCGTAGTAAAGAACGGCAAAACAAAACAGGTGCTCAACCGGGAAGCCATCAGCCGCAGCAATTTACGCATACGCGCCCGGCTGGCGCTGATTGCCAAACTGTCCCCCATTCTGCGCACAGGCAAAATAATACCCAAAGAAAAAGAAGAAGAACCGTTGAGGATAGGTTTCGTAAAAATAGGCAGGGACGGGCTGCCCATAAAAGAAAACAGCTCATCACCAAAACCACAACAGGAACAGCCGGGCGCTTCACCTGCCGCAGTGGGGTCCTCCCCCGAAAATCAGGAAAACATAGGCGGGTCCTCCCCCAAAACCACCCCTGCTGCACAGGGTAAAATTTCAAAATCAAAGAATGTTAAAACCAAAAAAAATACAAAGCGCAAAAC
>Ga0207081_1194_pt2 | contig 10218 bp, 10 predicted proteins | sample Alteio_BWMinHeat_59_FD_153524 | JGI IMG/M metagenome (GOLD analysis project Ga0207081, IMG submission 153524) | Enriched cells from forest soil in Barre Woods Harvard Forest LTER site, Petersham, Massachusetts, United States -... | ecosystem: Environmental > Terrestrial > Soil > Temperate forest >... | reverse complement strand
TTTTAGAAACAAACTTCAATAATTATGACAAATTGGGTTGCGATGTCTATCATTATTTGGATTACACGCTCTATTGATTTTTAAAAAAGTTGTTCAGAAAATATGTTGCATGCACCTAAAATGATACTGATTTTTAAAAGTAACTCTTTTTATGATACGCACTACGTGATATGTTAATTAAATAGAAACGTGTTCCTCTTCATAACAAAAATACCCGTGAGTAAACAAAAAACATATTTTGAATGTACCGATTGTGGTCACCGATCAATAAAATGGCTCGGCTGTTGTCCCGAATGCAAAGGCTGGAATACACTTGAAGAAGTTATTCCATCACGTACATTGCTGCAAAGTACATCCACGTCTCTATCGCCAGTGGGTTCCACCATCCAACTACAAAAGCTCGATGATATTTCATCAAAAGTACGCGATCGGTTTTTGACCGGTATTAGCGAATGGGACCGCGTAATGGGTGGTGGCATTATGCCCAGTTCACTTATTGTGCTTACGGGAGATCCAGGCATTGGTAAATCAACACTTCTGTTGCAAGTTTCTCATGCACTTGCGCAACAGCATCGCGTTTTTTATTTTTCTACTGAAGAATCGCTGCAACAGGTAAAACAACGTGCTGAACGACTTGCCTGCCTCGAAAATCAACTATTATTTTCAGATCAAGCAGATCTTGTAAGTATTATTCAAACCTCTCAACTTGAAAAACCTGACATCATCATCATTGATTCTATTCAAAACTGTTTTATCAGTGGCACACAAACTTTACCTGGAAGCATTTCGCAATTACGTGAATCTACGTTCCAACTTATGCGATTAGCAAAAGAACAGAATATTACGGTTATTATCACCGGACATATCACTAAAGAAGGCGTAATAGCAGGACCAAAAACACTCGAACACATGGTTGATGCCGTTTTTTACCTACAAGGTGAAGATCGTTGGCATTCGCGTGTGTTGCGAGCGGTAAAAAATAGGTTCGGCGCTATTAATGAACTTGGTTTTTTTGAAATGAAAGAAGATGGCATGATTGAAGTGCCTAATATTAATGAGCATTTAATAAGTGAAGTTTCGCATTCACCAGGTTCTTCTTTAGTAAGTATTGTAGAAGGCTCGCGCCCATTACTTTTAGAATTACAAGCACTTACCATTCAATCAAAAATTGGTATCCCACAACGCGTCATCTCTGGTCTTGATCACAAACAAGTGGTTCTTATTGCGGCAATTTTAGAAAAATATTTACATGTAAAATTAAGTTTGCAGGATATATTTTTTAAAGTGAGTGGTGGTTTTAAAATAAAAGAAAGTGGCACCGATTTGGGAATTGCCCTTGCTCTTCTTTCGAGCTATTTTCAGCAACCATTGCCCGAACGCTCAATCGCATTGGGAGAAATTAGCCTCACGGGACAAATAAAACCTATCAATCATATTACTGCCTTTGTTCGCGAAGCGCAGAAATTTGGCATCAAAAAACTTCTTATTGCCAAAAGCCAAAAGCTCGAAACAACCCCCCTTCCTACACAACGATTCAGTAATGTGTACGAATTATTATCATTGTTTTCTGAAACACAAAAATAAGTCTTATACGTTCATCTAATTTTTATAAAAATATTGAGCTTATACAAACATCTTTTGTACGCTTTTATTTGTTCAAAGGCTTATAACAAGGATATACATATGCATAAGTCATACACTTTATTTTTAACTATGCTTTTTCATAGTTTGTTATCTAATGCCCAACAAGAATTCGTACATGAAAGTGAAGACGAATGCGAATCTGAATACAAAACAACTGTTTCTATAGAATATGTGAAAACAAAATATGAATATCGTCGCAATAATGTTGATTATTTATGGTATCCAGCCAAAAATCCCAAGCAACTATGGGTTATATTTGGAGGAGCCATTCCCAACCGTTATAGCAGATGGTCATGGTTCTGGAACGATAACGAAAAATGGGAAGATACTTCTTATCTTTTTTTGAAAGATGATAATAGAACATGGTATTTTGGAACACCAGAAAAGCCTTTAACAAAAACTTATTGTTCCATTATTAAAGATGTAATGGAAACTTGTCATCTATCAGAGAAAGATATTTTTATGATAGGTAATTCGATGGGAGGTTACGCCGCGCTACGCTTTGGGATTTTATTAGGCGTGCGTGGGATCCTAGCGATACGAGCACAAACAGAGTGGATGAGCGCAATACATTTTAAAGGAGTAAAAAAATTGAGAGGCTTATGGGTTGATATAGAGGATCTTATTCTACAAAACGATTATATACCGCCTATATATTTTCATTTTGGTATATTCGGCCCTGATAAACAAGCAACAAAAAAATGCCTTAAAGCCTTATTTACAAAACCATCAACCGTAATTACAGAAAAAACTACTGAAATATCCCATAATCATGGCTTTCCTACTATGGATCAAACAATAGCCATCATTAATTATATGGGCACTATACCTATACCTTCTTCTTAATACACTTACTGCACATTATAAAAAAAATTGTATACACATTTAACTCTTTAATAAAAATTACATCAACTGTTCAAATAATTTTAGAAGTTTTTGATTTTCTAAAACTATATTGTGTTCTTTCTCTACATACTGTCGACCTTTTAATCCCATGCGATCACGCAACTCTTTATCTTGTATGAGACGTTCGATACCTTGTTCTAATTCAGATACAGAACCAGCTCTTACAACAATACCTGTTTTATTATTCTTAACTAATTCTGGTGTTCCATTTACGTCAGTACTCACCACTGGAAGGCCCGATGCCATCGCTTCCATAATAGCATTTGGAATTCCTTCACAAGCTATTGAGGGATGCACATATATATCGGCATCATATAAGGCTGTTTTAACAACATCATGAGGTTGCCATCCCAATAATATTATTTTTTCCTTCATTTCATATTTAGCAATAAGGGATTTTAATGATTCATATAGCTCGCCACCTCCAATAATCGTATATCTAATAGAAGGATATCGACGGATTAAACGAGCCACCGCCTTAATTCCTTTATCTAGTCCCTTTGAATTGATAAGCCTTGCAGTAGTCAAAATATTTATTATGTTTTTTTTAGAATTTTTCCGTTCTTTATATGCTATTTTATCACAATCGATAGCAGAATGATGAACAATAATTTTTTCAGGTGGGCAACTATATTTAATAAATTTATTTCTAAAAAAATGACACACAGGCAAAATAAGGTCCGTTTTTTCAAAAAGGAGCATATATTTAGATAAGTTATTTTGTATATGTCTACCACCGGTAGTCCAACCTCTTACACAAACCACTAATTTTCCATTAAAATTACTTTTTTGCTTTAATTCTGCAAAAATGCACCCAATATTAGCATACTGACAATAAACAACATCAAATTGCTGCATCATATCGCAAAGGTAGGTGTGGTTTTGAGGATCACGATAATCGATGTAACATGTATAATCCAGTAATTTATAATTCATTACATCAGGATGAATTATAGCAGTCTCATCCTTTTCTTTTGATAAAATAGTTAATAAATACCCTGCGTCCGCAAAAGCTTTCATCTGACTTAATATAAATGTCTCAGTTATTCTTGGAAATTTATTTACAACAAATAGAAGCTTTTTATTTATTGGATTACCCTGTAATGCACAAAATCCCGTTATAACTAATATGAAAATAAAGCTATTTTTTGACGAGCTTATCATAAAAGCCTTCTCCTAAAAAATTACATTTTATTTTCAATAAGATCATAGAATGTGTCGATTAATTGTTTATTAACAACACTTTTTTCAAAAAATTTCCGTACGTACGCAGATCCAATTTTACCCATTTCATTCCATTTCTTTGGGTTCTTAATCAAGTATATAAGTTTATTTGCCATCGCATTAATATCTCTTTCTTTTACTAAAAATCCAGAAAGACCATCTTGCACTAATTCAGGAATACCACCATGCCGTGTAGCAACTACCGGCAATCCTACTAACATGGCCTCTTTAATGGCATTAGGTATTCCTTCCTGCTCTCCATGCAAAGGAGTAAAAGAAGTAAAAAGAAACAAATGGGATTCATCGAGTTTTGCAAGAATCTGATCAAATGATAAATATCCAACCAGTTTTATCTTATTTGTTAATCCAAGATCTTCAATTATAGCATTTAAGCGATCCTTTTCTTCGCCTTCTCCAATTATTTCATAAAGGACATTAGGATAAAGCTTTACCACTTTGGCTACGGCCTTAATAGAATCTTCAATTCCTTTATATTCTACTAAACGTGCTACATTAGTAATTTTTATTGGTTCATCTTTTTTAGGAATTTTTCTTGCTTTATATTGAATTTGGTCTGAGTCAACTGATGAATAAAGAACTTTTATTTTATGTGCATCACAACCATGATTAATGAGAATATTTTTAAAATGAGTACATACGGGAAAAAAAAGATCGGCTTTTTTAAATAACTCATCATATATATGAGGAGTCTCAATAAACTTTGTGCTTGCATCGCCTCCTCTAAAACAAACTACCAATTTACCTTTTATTAATCCTTTTTTGATCATTTTCAATGCTTGGTTTCCTCTTCCCCCAAATTGACAATAAATTATATCAACTTGATTCAAATATTCAGGCAAAGAACCTTTATAAAATGTTCTGCCAATAAAATCATATTTTTCAGCTAAACTATACGAAGGATGTTGCCCCACTTTATCTGCTAAAACATAGACTAAGTGCCCTTGATCTATAAGATCTACTAATTGATTATCAATATATTTTCTAGGCTCATACGGAAATTTATCTAATAAGAATAAAATAGATAAGGGCTTTTTTTCATGCTCTGTACAGTCGCATATAACTGCCCAAAAACAAATGAAAAAATATATAAATCGTATCCCATAATTTATACTAATCCTTTTTAATATACTCATTATACCCCTTTGTAAACCACATCTAATATTATTATTTGCTATTTTATTAATAAATGTTAAATAACTATCCCCATATCAATCAATATAATAAAATAATAAAAAGGGAAAACTCAATTCTTTATTCTATTGTCATCTTCCAAATCTATTCGTTATTCTGAATATAAAAAATGAATACCTGAGACATATAATATGATTTATAAACGTATATTTTCCTTATGGACTATTACCATTTTCGCAACCCTTCAAGCATACAGTCATCCTATCCATGTCCTTTTTTTTATTGACACACTTATGTCAGAAACTAAAACAGTTATCATCAATCAAATTTTAGGACTCAAAGAAAAGGGCTTTAAAGTTTCTATACTAGCAAAGAAAAAAAGTATTCATGTTAATGAAGAATTAGAAAAATATTTGGAGAAAGATATTTATTGGGGTACTCTTGAGGAATTTGATACAAACACTGTCGATGTAATCTTATGCCAATATGGCTCTTTAGGTAAAGAATGTGCTCAATGTTTGCAAAAAAGCAAACGCCCCAAATTAGTTACTTTTTTCCGGGGATCTGATATTACTGCAACAAGCGAAACTCGACAAGGCAGTTATGATCTACTTTTTGCCACCGGCGATCTCTTTTTACCCGTATGTGCCTATTATAGTTATTTACTCACTATACTCGGTTGTGATCCTCAAAAAATTCTTGTCCAAGCATCTGGCATAGATTGCAGCATGTTTAAATTTAGAAAAAAGACTCCTCATATTAATGAACCCATTCAAATAATTTCTACAAGTCGCCTCGTTGGCAAAAAAGGTTTGGATGACGCTATCCGTGCCATCGCATTACTTATTGACGAGGGGTATAATATCGAATACACCATCATAGGAGAAGGAGGTAAAAAAGAATCTCTTATCTCGCTGGCCGAAGAATTACATATCGCCGATAAAATTCGTATTGTTGGACATAAAAGCAACCAAGAAGTGGCACAACTTTTGCAGCAATCGCACATTTTTATTTTACCTTCAGTCACCAGCGCTAATGGAACCCAAGAAGGAATTCCAAATGCAGCAAAAGAAGCAATGGCTACTGGACTACCCGTTATTAGCACGTATCATGCAGGCCTTCGCGAGCTTATTAAGCATAATGAATCGGGCTTACTTGTTCCAGAAAGAGATGTTCAAACCTTAGCAAAAAGTATCAAATATCTCATACGTAATCCTAAAAAGTGGTATCCCCTTATTACTGAAGCTCGAAAAGTTATCGAAGAGGCTTACGATGCTCATTTTCTTAATGATTTACTTGCACAACGCATTGAAGCGCTTGTGAGGTAACAAAATCTCCATGTTACATTTCTACAAAACATAACGATTGATATCCGATAATTTTTATTCCTACAACGGGAGATCTGTAGCTGTCATCTATAAGCAAGTCAATGATTGTAAAAAACTGTTGCGTCAAATGTGTTTCCAAGTTCTTTTTTGTCTCCATGTATAGGCGTCACAGTAACGCCAATAAACAATTTTTATGATTTGTCGGACCCCAGTGTATCTATGTGCTTTTGGTAAGATTAAAATGAATAGAAGTTAAAAAAATCATAATCCCTTTAAATCATAGATTTGAAATGTGAAAAAATATGAAAAGAATAACCATCAGCTGCCAATGTAATAAATACCCAAATCTTATAAGCCCATGCTGTAATGATATGAAAGAAATGCTTAATAATTGTCAGATGAGAATGGGATACCTAGAAGGTTGCAATCGGTATGGCATAATGTCAAAATTTACACGCAGAGTTGAAGAATTTGATTTTTGTCCGTGGTGTGGCAAAAAGTTACCCAATCCTATACCAGATCCTATGGAATAAAAGGAGTATACATTATGAAGCGACGCATTTATGCCTCATGCACTTGTAATCAATATGAAGATTATGAACCGGTATGCTGCCAAAAGCTAAAGCAGATGCTGAATGATTGTAGATTTCACATGGTATATGATTGTGGCTACAATGAATATGGATTTTCTTTAATAGCAGGAAGAGGTTCTTATCAACCTATTGATTATTGCCCTTGGTGCGGAACAAAGTTTCCAGAAAGAATAGAACCAAAAAAAGAATGTAGGCTAAGCCCTGAAGATGATGCCAAGTTTTCGTAGAAAGAGAACCTGTAACCTGGGCTAAGCAACTATCAACAGTTAACCTATTGAGCCACCACTTTTTATGATGGATCAGATAGCGCATAAAAATACTCCTCAAGACGCGGAATGAGTACGTCGATATTAAATTCTTTTTCGACTTTTTCCCGTCCAGCAACTCCCATTGCCAGGCGCTCATTGGGGTGTTCGAGCAAATACACAATACTATCAGCCAATGCTTGAATGTCACCTTCACGAGTTAACAACCCCGAAATACCATGATCAATTAATTCAGGTATACCTGAGTGATACGTGCTAATGACGGGCACTCCCATTGCCATTGCTTCTTTGAGTACATTAGGAATACCTTCTTGATCACCCCCCCCGTGCCTTTTTTGATGGTAAAATAGCTATATCAGCAAACTCAAAAAGGGACACCACTTTTTCATGAGAAACTGATCCTAAAAAAGTGACATAGTCGCGCAACCCCAATGAATGTACTAATTGTTCTAGTTTTTTTCTGAGCGCGCCATCACCAACAATCGTGTAATGAATGTTCGTACATTGTTTGGTAACAAGTGCTAGTGCACGGATTACATCTTCAATTCCTTTTTTTTCTATAAGCCGGCTTACTGAAACCATGTTCACCTTATCACTGTCCTGACAATCTTTTTCTTTATAACAAAACATGCTGCAATCAATAGCTGAATGATGCACTATTACTTTTTGTGGGTCTGCACCAAGGCTTATTAGTTTTTGTGCAAAACAATCACAAACCGGTAAAAATAAATCACCTTCTGCGAGCAATGTTGTATAGCTGTGAGGATTTTTCTGTAACTGACATGTAATATCGTACCCTCTAAAACAGGTCACTAATTTCGCGTCACATTCTTCTTGTTTTTTCTGGCGAAGCATTTTAGTACCCACCATACCAAACTGGCAATAGAGTATATCAAATGTAGACAACGCATGTGGGCATACAGTTCCATAAGAAGCGCGCTCTAACAGATTATAATCTTTTATAATTGAACATAATTCACTCGATTTCCCTTGATGGTATGAGTGAATCCAAATAGTGTGCCCACGATTTATAAGACGTGCTATTTGATTGAGAATGAAAGTTTCCGTTCTTTTGGGAAAAAAATCCACCACAAAAAGAATGTTAAGAGCATGCACTGTCGGCATATAGGCACAGAGCAACAAACCAGTCAATAAGGATAGCTTCATATGTTTCCTTGGAAATCTTGCTCATGCCAAGATTATTATTGTAAAAATACCCTATTTTTCGTCAAAAGAGCGCAACACTTTTATAAGCTCCAACACGTCTTGAAAATTCTCCGTTAATATCTTTCTATGCTTATGCGCCAAGGGTAATCCGTGAGCAAAAATACCACCTTGAGTGAAATCTCCTTGGACACAAGCATCATCGAATAATGCATATAATTTCTCGAGAGAACATTTTTTTATGGAGCGCTCCAAAGTGTGTTGATAGCATTTTAACGCTTTTAATTCACGCAAACTCAAACACTTTTTCTTTTTTAATGCAATAAGCTGACAATAGGCAAGATGAGCCAAATTATATGAGAGCGAACAATCCATATCGATAATATGCAAAACATTATTATGTTCAAATACATTATTTCTGGATCTATCATTATTAGCAGTGTATGTATCTAATGCTACAATCTCTGGCAACGTATCGTGTGCCGTCATACTACGGATAACCTCACGGCTTAATCCACACTTTCTCAATCCCCTTCCTCTTCCGGGAGACCATTGTTTTACAAATACGTTTTTATATAACGATTTACGTGATTTAGATAATGATGTACCGGGTACTACAGAGTGAAGCGTTGCAAGAAGCTGGGTATATTGTTTCCCTATATAAGGCATACCTACAGGAATAAGACATACACGATGTCCTTTAATACCTAAATGCTGCGCAACGAGTGAACCGAACAGTTCCCGCACCATTTTGAATTGGCTATTTAAGGAAAAAACACCGTTCTTTTTTTTATTATTTTGTTTTACCAGATAAGAACACCCTCTTTTATCCGCGATAAAAGAAATCACATTCTTATGAGTTTTTATACTATGTTTTACATAAGCACTTGGTTGATCTATTATGTCCAATGATATGCAATATGCCGCAGTTGTTAATACTAAACCCATGAGAACAACTATAGAGCGAATCATTAAAATCGATCTGCTCACATTAATTCCTTTTTTATTAACTCATGATTTCTTATAATAATCAATAAAAAAAGATAAAAACAAGACAATGTAAGGAGCTATTGTGACTAAAAAATATGTAATGTACTTTTTGCTTACCCTATCAATCGTTATCATGCCATTACTCCATTGTAACACCCATAAAAAAACAAAAATCCTCTGCACAACAAGCCATTTTCCTGCAACTGAAGGCCGATTTATTTTGAATGTTATTACTGAATGCATTGATGCTGGCTATGATGTAGATATCTTTGCTCACTATAAAGGGCCCGAAATAACTCATGAAAATGTAACAAAATATAACTTGATAGAAAAAACATATTATAAAATACCGCCAAATTTAGAAGAATATGATATTGTTTTGAGCCAATTCGGTTATTGTGGGCAATATTTCGCCCGCTTATTGAAAGATATGCCTGCAGAAAAAAGACCTCTCTTGGTTACCTGTTTTCGAGGTGTTGATATAACTAAATTTGTCAGACAAAAACCTGATCGTTATGATGATCTTTTTAAAATAGGAACACTTTTTTTACCAGTATGCGATTATTTTGCTACCTTACTTACTGAACTCGGATGCAATCCAGATAAAATAAATGTCTTACACTCTGCAATTGATTGTGATGCTTTTTGTTTTAAACCTCCTGTTTGGAGCAAAAATCAACCATACACTATTATATCAGTGAGCAGGCTTGTCGAAAAAAAAGGTATTCAAAACACAATACAAGCTCTTTATTACATGAAAAAAAAATATCCCCACATACATTATTATATTGTTGGGGAAGGCAAACTAAGAAGTTACTTGGAAAGATTAGTCAAAAAGTTTAACTTACAAAAAAATGTCACCTTCACTGGCAGACTCCCAGAAAAAGATATCATTAAACTTCTTTCTTCATGTCATGCTTTTGTTTTACCATCAATCACCGGATCTGATGG
>Ga0207081_1215_pt1 | contig 10222 bp, 5 predicted proteins | sample Alteio_BWMinHeat_59_FD_153524 | JGI IMG/M metagenome (GOLD analysis project Ga0207081, IMG submission 153524) | Enriched cells from forest soil in Barre Woods Harvard Forest LTER site, Petersham, Massachusetts, United States -... | ecosystem: Environmental > Terrestrial > Soil > Temperate forest >... | reverse complement strand
CATAGTATATCCAGCGAATTATTGCGCTGATCAATGCAAACCCGGCCAGCAAGTACAAAAGATCGCCTATGCTGAATGGAACGTAACCAAACAGCTTGCCCCTTAAAGTTTGGTAGGGGGCAAAAACATTTTTTGAGTAGTGTGCAACAAGCGTATTATCCCCGGGCAAATAGCCCACGAAAGACCATATTAATATTACCAGCACTACCAGTATTAATATTTTCCTTCTGAAATTCATGAAGCGAAAGATACTGATTTTACATCCTCAAGATAAGTATTTGAGCCGCTTTACGGTATTTTTTACCCTTATCTTTCTGCTATTCCTTTTATCTGGGCCATAAAAGCTTCCATGCCGCTTTGCCCATGCTGCTGTGCTTGTTCTGTAGGGTAGCCCCTTTGTATCCAGGTAAGGGTTGTCTGGTTGTCGTCCTTTTTGTCAATTAAGTAAGTGACGGTAGAATAATTTTCCGGCTTGTCTTCAAGGCCGGAGAACCCGCTCCAGTAGCTGTAGCTTATTTTCTGATAAGGAATGTTTTCAAGTACTACTCCTTTATCCCGATAGCTGTGTTCCAGGCGTTCGCCATATTCCCCCTGGAAGATTATTTCACTGCCAATCTTCCAGTCGGTGACGGTATCTGTCCCAAACAGGTATTCTTTAATAATCTCCGGGTCGGTCATTACTTTCCAAACTTTTTCCGGGCTTGCGTTAATGTCTGCAGCGCCGGTTACAACTAAGTTATGATCCATATAAGTTTCATATTGTAGCGTGTTAAAATGCGGGTTCTGATTTTTGTTTACGAGGTGCCGGAACAAAAATATTAAAAATGAGATCAATTGGAATACACCTGCAATACCGGACGAAATATTAATTCATTATTTGAGATAACAGCGCATATTAAATATGTATTTTACTAAATATTTAGTAGCTGTATAATCCCATCTTTTTTGCGTAAGTTTGTATCAGATTTTTTTTAACAATTGACTTGCGAACAATAACGTGCGGGTGATAGCAACGATAGTTGGTGTTAGTATATAAATAGTCAAAAACGTAAATGGCGCTTCAAATTTGTATAGATATAAGTGGATGATTTTTGTTTGAGTGTACACTTTTGTTTTTTTGCTTTTTTACTTTTTACTTCGAAAAGTTATTGCGCGCCTGTTCTATATAAATATATTTAGAAATGGGATGTGGCAGTTGCGGAACGGGAGCCGATGGCAAACCGGGCGGTTGCAAGGGTAATGGCGGGTGCAGCACCGGCGGTTGTAACCGCTTAAATGTATATGACTGGCTCAATGCCTTGCCACTACATGATGGCGCCAAACCGTACCCGGTTATAGAAGTGTCTTTCAATAAGGGAAGCCGGAAAGAATTTTTCCGGAATAATACGCATCATATACTGGAAAAGGGCGACTGGTTTGCCGTAGAAGGGGTAGGGGGGTATGATGTAGGACAGGTGAGCCTTACAGGGGAACTTGTGAAACTTCAACTGAAAAAATACGGCGTAAGGGAAACGGAAGTGGCCAAACGAGTGCTTCACCCCGCTACTGACGAAGAACTGCAACAGGCCAATAAACAAAAAGAACGTGAGGCAGAAGTGCTGATACGGTCACGCGCTATAGCCCGCAGCATGAACTTAGACATGAAGCTCTGCGAGGTAGAGATCCAGGCCGACAGTAAAAAGGGCACTTTTTTCTATACTGCGGACCAGCGTGTTGACTTCCGTGAGCTCATAAGGGTATATGCCACCGACTTCAAGATGAAGGTGGAGATGAAGCAGATAGGCGCAAGGCAGGAAAGCGGCAAGGTAGGCGGAATTGGTTCCTGTGGGCGTGAACTGTGTTGCAGTACATGGCTCACCGATTTTAAATCAGTGAATACAACAGCAGCCCGCTACCAGAACCTTTCCATTAATCAGACCAAACTTTCGGGGCAATGCGGCAGGCTTAAGTGCTGCCTCAATTATGAGCTGGACACTTATATGGATGCGTTGTCGGTTTTCCCTGACCATGCTGATAACCTGGAAACAGAAAAGGGTATAGCCCACCTGCAAAAAAGAGATATATTCAAGAACCTGATGTGGTATAGCTATTCCGACAACAATAAGCAATACCCACTTACTATAACACGGGTAAAGGAGATACAGCAGTTAAATAAACAAGGCCAGAAAGCTGAGGGGCTGCAACCTGTGGAACTGGAAACAAGAGAGTCTAAAGCCGGTAAGACAGTGGACATGGGCTTCATAAATGATGTGGGGCATATAACCCTGAAAGCACTGGAAAAGAATAAGAAAAAGAGATCGGGCGGAGGTAATAAAGGACAGCAGGGCGGTGGCAACCAGGGGCAGCAGGCAGCAGGCCAGCAACAAGGAAATAAAGGCCAAAAACAGGGCGGGAGCAATCAGCAGCAAGGAAGTAAAGCGAAGCAGGGGGAAGGCCAGCAGCAGGGAAATAAACAAGCCCAGGGTAACCGCCCGCAGCAAAATAAGAACCCTAACCAGCAGCAAAGGCAAAACCAGGCACAGAAGCCCAAGGGCCAACCGGCTGCGGTTGCAGAAGGCGACAACCAGCAACCGCAAGGCAGCCAGGAACCAAAGCAAGGGAGGGCCCCAAGGCCAAACCGGCCGCACAACCGGCCAAGAAATGATAGTCGGCCTGCGAGAGATAACAATAATGCGCCAAAGCCAGAACAAACACCTTAGGTACTGACGATGCTATAGCTCCACGTGCAGCCTGAATGAAAACACATTTACAGGCCCGCGGACACTGTTATAGCCGGGATTTAATACAAATTGATAGTCGCCTGTAAGCCATATGCCTGATGAAAGAGGCTTGTAGTTGTAAAATAGCTCCAGGACACTTTCGTTTGCATAACTCAAGGCCCCGTCGCCGAGCTGGAACCCACGGCCGCCTGCCGCAAGGTAATTCCTATGGTACTGAGACAGGCCGTTGACGTCAACAGCCAAGCCTATATTATCATCTTTACGTTTCCAGGAAGTGCCATTTAGCGATAGCCCGGCAGAAATGATCTCATCAGCTTCGGTGAATGCCCATGTTTCCGTTTTCCCATCGTTCCAGCCTGCCCTTAAAAAAATCCCGGCATTATTACCTATTTGCTGGTCGGCATTCAGGGTAATGCCTGTTTTGGTGCTTCCGTATTTCCGGGTGCTGATCACGTCCGGTAACCCGGCACTATCGCGATGCATTAGTGCCTGGGCATAATTGCCCATATCGCCGTTATTATAATAACCCAGTAAACGGATATTTCCTTTTCTTTTGAACAACCCAAGCGTATATGCCTTATCTATCTCTGCGTTAATACTGTATTCTTCACTAAGGTCTGTATTTAATTCTTCTCCGTTCGCTACTACCGGCAGGGTAGCAAGCGCGGCGCTGTAAGTCATGCTTCCCTGGTGCAGTACGGCGGCAAAAGCATAAGTGTAGCCGCGGAGGTTGGCGGCATAGTCCCAGGCGCCGTTATACATCAGGCACCAATTCATGAATTGCGACCGGGGGTCGTTGGCATAGGCATTTTTATCGAAAATATCGCCGAGCGACATTTTACCGAGGTATAATTTGAGATAGTTATTTGGCTTATTGCCGCCAACCTCGTTTGCACCTTCCTGGGTAAAGCTATTGCCTTTAGCGCCTAACTGAATTGTTTGAACAAACATGCCCCTTGCAAGGTATAATGTAGGCGCCGGGTCTCCCACGCGGAAGGTCTCACCATTGGCGGATGCCGCGAGGCCATAAGCACCGCTGAGGCCGCTGCCGCCGGCAATTTCAGGGTTAATGTATATTTCAGCCCCTTTCCATAGCCTGATCCCGAAAAATAAAGTAGCTGTGACAGAATTCTCTTTATCCTCCGCCGGCTTCAGGCTGTTTTGCCCGCTGTATTTGGCATAGAATGCAGGCTGATACTGATATATATAAGTAGTCTGGAAGTGCAGGCTTATACGGCTTGTTTTTGTACTGTCCGGCGGCGCCTGGACGGCATCAGAATCATCCTGTGCATGAACATGAAGCGGCAAAGCCGCAATAAGCGCTGCCACAATTATCCAAATGGGCTTCAACGATACATTATATGATCTTTTCATTTTTGGCGTGCAAAAGTAAGTTTATCAAGCCACAAAGACAATTCGTGCAGGTTATGTGTAAATGACTTTTTTATATGCCTCAAGAACATTTCGTAAATAAATTTTAGCAAACTTATTTTATTTATTTGATTAAACAAAAAATAATTATTAGATAAGGCTAATTTTATTTGTTGAAGTAGTATTTGTTGTGAGCCGGAAGTAGGAAATAAGCTGTATAAAAAAAGTTTTACTGGGGAGCAGTATCCAAATGGTGTTTATAAGTTGGCAAAGGAGTATAGCATTAGCTTGTGCACCGGGAACAAAATTAAGAAGGATAATTCCGAGTGGAAAACTTTATCTGATAAAGAAGACACTGGTTGCCAGTATTAACAATTTGTTGCGCACAAGCTTTTGAAAATGATATAATAAAATGAGTGTATAACACAGCACAGTCACCCTGTTTTTTTTGAAAAGTGCTGTGTGCTTTTGGAATGGTTACTGGTTGGCAACTTGCTAAAGCCCGGGAGTTATCTGAGCTGCGATATGGCGGGATACAATAAAATAAGTGTAATAACACAGCGCAGTCACCCTGTTTTTTTGAAAAGTGCTGTGTGTTTTTGGAATGGTTCCTGGTTGGCAACTTGCTAAAGCCCGGGAGTTATCTGAGCTGCGATATGGCGGGATACAATAAAATAAGTGTAATAACACAGCACAATCACCCTGTTTTTTGAAAAAGTGCTGTGTGTTTTTGGAATGGTTACTGGTTGGCAACTTGCGAAAGCCCGGGAGTTATCTGCGCTACGATATGGCGGGATACAATAAAATAAGTGTAATAACACAGCACAGTTACCCTGTTTTTTGGAAAAGTGCTGTGTTATAATTTTAAATAAATATAATTTATATTTATAATGTTTATAAATATAGTAGTGTTAATTGTTTTACGTTTGTCCTGCGCGTATAGGGCAACCGCAAGGGATTGCCCCTACGATACATCATCCTTCGCTAAAGCTACGGCTGACAACGTAATACATTTTTAATTGGCCCTTCCCCTTCGCCTCTATCTCCCCTCTATACTCACAAGTAAACTTATCCTTCACCAATTCATAGGTAGTTGCTGAAATATTGATCTTGCCTGGTTTGCTGTTTTGCTCCATCCGGGCTGCTGTGTTTACGGTATCGCCCCAGATGTCGTAGGCGAATTTCTTTGCTCCCACTATGCCTGCCACTACGCTGCCACTGTGGATGCCTATGCGTATGTCAAAGGTACTATCGCCCAGCTTAGCTATCCTGTCCTGAATGAATGCGTTTATCTCAATTGCCGCCCGTACCGCATTTTCAGCATGTTCCGGATCAGCGGCAGGAAGGCCGCACACAGCGAGGTAGGCATCGCCGATAGTCTTGATTTTTTCTACACTGTACTTGCTGATAATGTCGTCAAAAGCCTTAAAGCAGGTATCCAGTTCGCCTACCAGCAGCACCGGCGACATTCGTTCGCTTACCTGGGTAAAATTGACAAAATCAGTAAAAAGCACGGTTACATTATCAAAATGTTTTGCGTCGGCCGTTCCTTTATTCTTTAATTCCTCTGCAACTTCAAACGGAAGAATATTCAGTAACAAGGCCTCCGATCTCTGCTTTTCTAAAGACAGCTTCCTGTAATTTCTGAAGATCATAACAGATGATACCGAGAACAACAGGGTTAATGCAATGGAAGAAAAAATTATCGCCTTTTGTTTCTGCAATTCCACATCTTTTATTCTTAGCTCCTTGGCTGCAATTTCATCTCTTTGAGATATAGCTATTTTTTCAAACCTTGATCTTGCGTTTTGCCCATATAGGCTGTCATATATGGCCACATATTGCTGAAGGTAAAAAAAAGCGCTATCCATATTGCCTTCTTCTTTCGCAATGTCTTTCCAGGTGCTGTAGATGTAAAGCTCGTGTACCACGTATCCTATTTTTCTTGCAATTACATTGGAAATAGCTATATGTTTTTTTGCTTCGGTTAATTTTAGAGGGGCCCTGTTTAGTTTATAAGATTCGAAGTAACATTTTGCTAAAACGCTCTCCATTTCACTAAGTATTCTTTGGTCTCCAATGCTAACAAGGAAAGAATCAACAGATCGAAGTAAGACTATCGCAGTATCATACTCTTTTTTATGGTAAAAAGTACTTGCTATCCTTGCCAGGTTAATAAAAATTTCGAACTTTTTGTTTAGCTTTCTTGCTTCGGCTAAAGCAATATTGATCAGGCTATCACTTTTGGTAAACTCGCCAATTTCTTTATAGCTATTTCCTAAACTACCTATTGTCCTTATGTACCATACCGCATCTGTACATATATTCAATTTTAATAAAATGGAATCATACAATACCTTTAGATGTTCTTTTGTATTATTGGGATTATCATAATAACTATTAATTTCAGAGATCAGCAATACATTATTGTTATTATATTTCAAATTATACTTTACTGCTTCTAAGCTATATTCGTATGCTTTAAAGTTATCATTATAAAAATTGAAGCACGAAGAAAGACATAAATAAATTTCGCCTATTTTGTAATAATAATTTATTCTTTGCGCCAGCTTTTCAGCCTTTAGGCCATATTCAATTCCTTTGTTGGGCGCAATTTCTCTATATTGATAACAAAGAGACGTCATGATGTCCACTCTATTGCTGTCCGATAGATTTTTCTTACCTAACTGCTGCTCCAGCGAATCAACCAATGCCTGCCCAAGTTTTTGCGCGTAGAGGGGGCCTGCCCCGGCCCCTCCCAGGGAGGGGAGGAGGAGAATGAGGAACCTAAACAACGGGAGGTGGGTTCTTAGGAATTGTTTCATTGTTTGTTGTTTGTGTTATTTAACGCTATTAAACTTCTGATCTATTTTCAGCATGTCATGGTTCGACGGGGCTCACCATGACAGGAATTCGATTTAGCTTTTCGTGAGAGAAAATTCACAATTAACCATTAATCATTAACCATTGATGTAATACATCTTCAACATCCCCTTTCCCTTCGCATCTATCTCCCCTCTATACTCACAGGTAAACTTATCCTTCACCAATTCGAAAGTAGTTGCGGAGATATTGATCTTGCCGGCTTCGCTGTTTTGCTCCATGCGGGCTGCTGTGTTTACAGTATCGCCCCAGATGTCGTAGGCGAATTTCTTTACGCCTACTATGCCTGCCACTACGCTGCCGCTGTGGATGCCTATGCGTATCTCAAAGGTGCGTTCCTTGCCCAGCTTACTTATCCTGTCTTCCATGAATTGGCTGATTTCCTTCGCCGCTTTTACCGCATTCTCTGCGTGTTTAGGGTCGGCTTTGGGCAGGCCCCCTACTGCAAGGTAGGCGTCACCTATCGTCTTGATCTTCTCAATGCCGTACTTTCCGGTTATCCCGTCAAAGGACTTGAAACACGTATTTAACTCCTCTAATAACACTTCCGGTTTCATCCTTTCGCTTGCCTCTGTGAAATTTACAAAGTCAGTGAATAGTACAGTAACATCATCAAACTGCCTGGCGGCCGCTGCCCCTGTCTTTTTTAGTTCGCTGGCTACCTCTTCAGGAAGTATGTTCAGCAGCAGGTTTTCGCTCTGTTGCTTCTCCTTTGCAAGCTGGTTGCGATTACGGCTTATGATGAATATAAAACCTAAAGCCAGCGCTAATACACCCATTCCTATAAACTCATAGTTGCGACGGTGCATAGCCTTTATATCGAGCGCTTTTTGTATGGCCACTGCTTTAAGGCTGTCGCCATACGCTTTACGGCCGTTCTCCAGCTTGGTTATCTGCTCACGGTTCCCTTGCGAGAATACTGAATCCCTGATCACCCTTAAGCTATCTGAGTATTCCATTACCTTCTTGTAGTCTCCCTTTAGCTTATACGCCTCCGAAAGGTTATCATAACAGCCCTGCATACCTTCAAGGGCTTTTATCTCCTTGTTAATTACAAGTGCCCGTTGTAAATAATCTATAGCTCCGGCAAGCAGGGCTGCCTTGCCATTCGGGATAGATGCGGTCGGCTGGTATTTATATTCTGAAGATTCAGCAGCAACCGTAACCTTACTCATTTTAGCTGAGGTATCCTTGATTATTGCAATGTATGCAGAGCCGATGTTAGCTAAGTTAATGGCAATACCACCCTTATACCCAAACTCCTCACACAGCTTTAAGGCTCTTTGCATATACTCAACCGCCATTATATAATTCTTCCGGGCCTTATATACACTACCGATATTGCCGATAGAAATTGCAATACTGCTTTTATCGCCAATTTCTTCCTCCTGCTTTAAAGCCTTAAAAAGATATTCCAATGCTTTTGGATAATCTTTTTGGGACTTGTAAATATTGCCGATGTTGGCGGTGTTATATCCAATGCCTCGCTTATTCCCTAATTCATCATTCAGCTTTAAAGACTTAAAAAAATATTCCAACGCTTTCGGATAATCTTCCTGGTCATCGTAAATATTGCCGATATTGCCTGTGACATATGCAATACCTTTCTTGTCCCCTAACTCTTCAGACAGCTTTAAAGACTTAAAAAAATATTCCAACGCTTTGGGATAATTACTTTGTTGAGTGTAAATAATGCCGATGTTGCCGGTGACACTTGCAATACCTCTCTTATTCCCGATCTCTTCATTCAGCTTTAAGTTCTTAAAATAATATTCCAACGCGTTGGTATAATCGGATTTCATGAGATAATTATTCCCCAGGCTTAAATAAGCCCAGGCTATTTCTTCTTTCCAGTCCAGCTTTGTAGCCAGATCCAAACACTGCTGGCCGAATTTTAAACCCTCATCGGGGTTAATGTATATATAAGCAGACGATAATTTATCGAGGAGCTTCACTTTATTGGTGTCTTCCTTTTGCATCGGGAGCTCTTTGAGCATGGAGTCTATCTTTGCCTGCCCTTGCTTTTGGGCATAGCTGCTTCCTGCTGCTCCAAAGGAGAGGAGCAGTATAAGCAGGAACTTTAGAAATTGTTTCATAGTTTATTTTTTTGTTCAAAATTTATTTGTCAGGCGCGTGTATTGTTTATCGCGAGACAGGTGTGCCACACCGGAAAAAGGTGTGGCACACCTCTTACCCGATGTAATACATTCTTAATTGTCCCTTGCCCTTTGCGTCTATCTCCCCTCTATACTCACAACTAAAGTTATCCTTCACCAATTCATAAGTGGTTTGGGAGATATTGATCTTGCCCGGCTGGCTGTTCTGCTCCATGCGTGCTGCCGTGTTTACGGTGTCGCCCCAGATGTCGTAGGCGAATTTCTTTACGCCTACGATGCCGGCTACAACGCTGCCGCTGTGGATGCCTATGCGGATCTCGAAGGTGCTGTTACCGAGCTTTGCCAGCCTGTCTTGCATGAAAGCGTTTATGTCTATGGCTGCATTTACTACATTTTCAGCATGTTTGGAGTCTGTGGTGGGGAGGCCAGCTACGGCGAGGTAGGCATCGCCGATGGTCTTTATCTTTTCTACGCTGTACTTGGTTGTTATATCATCGAAGGCTTTGAAGCAGGTGTGCAACTCGTCTATCAGCGCCTGGGGGCTCATGCGCTCCCCTGCCTCCGTGAAGTTTACAAAATCTGTGAAGAGGACGGTAACATTATCGAAGTGACGTGCCTTGGTGGCGCCTGTGGCCTTAAGCTCTGTAGCCACTTCACCCGGTAGTATATTAAGTAACAGATCGTCCGACTTCTTCCTTTCCTTTTCTGATTTGCCCCGCTCTTTTGTTATAAAGAAGGAAAAACCTAACAATAATACTATTGCCCCCGCTCCTATCAACTCATAGTTCCGCCTGTGCTCCGCTTTTATGTTAGCTACTCTTTGTGCAACAACAGCTTTAAGGCTATCCCCATATTGCTTACGGTCGTTTTCCAGCTTTGCTATCTTATCACTTTTCTCTTTTGAGAATATGGAGTCTTTAAATATCGTATATTGAATATAGGCATGGTAAGCACCGCTAATATCACCCAGCAGCGAGTCTGCTGTAGAAAGGCTATGGTAGGCGTTTTGCAAGACATCTAAGCTGCCTGTTTCTTTATCCATAGCTATTGCTTTATTCAGGAATGTTACGGCTCTGTGCAGCAGCGCAGGCTTGCCCTTAGGTATCAGGCTATCGGGGCGGTAAGGCATAG
>Ga0207081_1214_pt1 | contig 10224 bp, 11 predicted proteins | sample Alteio_BWMinHeat_59_FD_153524 | JGI IMG/M metagenome (GOLD analysis project Ga0207081, IMG submission 153524) | Enriched cells from forest soil in Barre Woods Harvard Forest LTER site, Petersham, Massachusetts, United States -... | ecosystem: Environmental > Terrestrial > Soil > Temperate forest >... | reverse complement strand
TGATCTGATAATGCTGCTGTAACTATAGGGAAGCGGGCCGCTTTGGCCAGTGGGATGAAAGTAGAACCTTCGGACGAGTGCGCATTCACCTCAATCGCGGTTTTTGTAAGTGCTTTGTACTGCAAAAATAACTACATCATTGCCTGCTATTTCATAAATAATTAAATAAGGGAAACCATCCATTGCTACATCGCGAATGACGTTACTTTGGTCGGAATAGCTATAATATTCAGGATGATCAGACAAAGCGGCATAGCGGTTTTCAAGACTTTCTAAAAATTTTTCACCTAAGGAACGTTGACAAAATAAGTTCGGCAAGATGGCGCAGTTATTTTTCTTTTTTACAAGGCGTAAAATCTGAGAATAGTGAGCCTATTTAAAGACTTTTACAACAAAGTAAAAAAGAAAAAGAACAAGTCAGGTTGCCGAAGTTATTTTGTCATCGTTCCTAACCCATCACGAATATTTTCATAGTAGTGATAAGCTTCTATTTCATCCAGCAGGGCCCGCTTAGTAACAATCAGCTTATGCTTCATTGTTTTTCCTGCTTTGCCTGATTATTTTATGTGCTTCTTCTACTGTAAATGTTTCAGTATTCCCGGCGAGATACTCAGCCCTGCGGTCATAAAATTTTTTAAGGTCTTCTGGTGAAAACTTTTGCTGCTGCATGTTTCCTTGCAGCACCATGTAAATTGCTTCTATGTTCTTATCATCTGCCGCATCAATATACTGATGCAATTGCTGCCTTATTTCTACCGTCATCATACCTTTTTATTTTTGCGTTACAAAGTTACATTAATTAATACATATCCTATTGCTTTGTGTGCAACCAGAGGCGAGGCACAGTTCCCGGTTTCGAACCGGGGCATTTTTTAGTATCCTGATTACAGCGCGCATGATTTATTGCGGCAGCACTCAAGGTTTGATTGATCTGATAATGCTGCTGTAACTACAGGGAGCGGGACGCTTCGGACCAATACGGAGTTTACTGCAATTTGAACACCAATGGTAGTGTGAGAGTTATGTCGGCAAATTGGTCGTCAATTTTTCCAGGTTTCCAGGCAGGCATGAGTCCAATTACTCTTAATGCTTCGCTATCAATATCCTGTGAGACATGTTTAATGATATGTGGATCTCTGATTATGCCGTTCTTGTCTACAGTAAATCGAGCAATTACACGTCCCTCTATGTTTCGCTCCCGTGAGTGTTCTGGGTACTGCATGTTTTGATTTAAGAACTGAGACATATCAAAAGTCGTCGTTGGTGCAATGGAAAAAGGGGTAAATGGGGTGGAATCGCCGCTTGCCTTGTAGCAATAGCCATAAATTATCGAGTCGCGTGGAACTATCCGAAAATTGTCTTTACTTTTTTTATTGTAATGTATTGTATCGGCAAACGTTGCATGACGTTCGATCCTCTTCACTTTACCATCGGGGTAGTAACTTTTTAGTTCTTCGGTTTTGGCAGCTTGCTCATAAAATGTAGTATACCATATAATTGTATCAGGTTTATCGTAGTAATATCTCCACTGGCCTGTTTTCATATTGTTCCGGTAGTTGCCAATCCCTTCTAAATTGCTGTCTTTGAAGTATTCAAGAAATAATCCGTCAAAGCTTGCGGAATCAAGGACTTTCCAATGTCCCGTGCGTGTGACTTTGCCGGTTTGAGAGTTGTAGTATCTTATGGGGTAACCACTGCCATCATTTTGGCTAAAAATACAGAAGCCATTGGCTTCATTCCGTGTGCAGATATTTCGTAGCTCATCGAGAAAAATGGTGTCTGTAATGTCCTTTTTGTTGCTTTGCGCCACCTCGCGAGAAACCAAGCTGTCTTTAGACATAAAGTAGAAGCCCTCTGTTAATTCGTCCAGGGAATGGTACCCTGCTTTCGCTGTCTTATATCTCAGCCATTCGGTGGTTTCGTAGCATTTTTTGAAGTCATCGAAGCTAACAATTTCAATACGCGAAGCGATAGTTTTTTGATTTGTGAGGGCGGCTTTTGCGAACAAGATGGTTTTCCCGGGCTGAGAAGATATCTTCAGACTTTTAGCGAACCTGCCGCCGGAAGCAGGCGCCAAGTAGTAGGTACCCGCGATATCAACGTCGTCAAGTACATAAATAGAAGCCGTATACATTTCGGTTAAAAGACTTTCACCACGCATCAATCCATCCTTATACATCCGGCTCTCGCGGACATCGGACATCTTGACATCTACAGGCACATCCATCCTAAAAAACACGATCCGTGAAGCTGTTTGTGCATACGCTGTATATCCAGCGGAAAACAGCAATATAGTGGTAATCAGCCTAAAAATTTTCATTAAGAGTGTCGTCGGCAAATTGTGCCAAAACTATTAAACTATCGTATAGCCGACAAGTTAAGTATCTTTAATGATTACCGAGTTGTTATCTCGATAAAACGAGCCACAGATGTAACAATTTTTACCCTTTTGTGTCTATACCCCGCTTTCCCGGTTTTGTATCCCGGTAGCAGATCGTGGCAATACTTATAGTCCTGAATTCCTCGAAATAGCTATCGGTGTCATATTTCAGACAAGTCATTATTAGCATACAATATCCCTACAGGCACTCAAAAAATATTTTTATTAAACGTTTAAAATGTACGGAATTTATACGTACATTTGTTATTTTTAAGGAAAGCAATCTTTAGTTTTATGAAACGACCATGCTAAAGTTGAAAATTTAGCACACAGAGGAATGAAAATCCTGTCGTTAAACAAGTAATGAAGCCGATGGGAGTTCCATCTGGCAATTGAAAAGACAAATATTTTCAGATGAAAGAGCCAGCAGTAGCACGGTTTGATGCCAGAATGCCGGAAAAACAGAAGAAATTTTTTGAATATGCGGCAGCTTTAGGCGGGTATAAAACACTTGCTGCATTTCTATTTCATTCGGCAGAAATTGAGGCAGAGAAAATTGTTGAAAAACACAATGCCATCCTTTCTTCAGAAAAGGACAGAGAAGTGTTTTTTGATGTTATTATGAACCCGCCGGAGCCAAACAATAGCCTCAAAAATGCGGCAAGGCGGTATGCTAAGTTAACGGCCGGGAAAAAATAGACCTCTTGCATAATTTTATTTTAAAATATTTTATTCTATGGTATGCCCCATCGGGGCTATCGGTTTGTAGAAAAAAAATGCCCGAAATTGATGTTGCCCCATAGGGGCTATCCAATAATTTAAATGGGGTTTGGTCAATTTAATAGATATATTTTAATTATGCAAGAGGTCTAATGAGTTATTTAACAGTTCCGCTTCATCCGTCCCACACTAAAAAGGGCTTTACGTGTGGCAAAGAGCTTCTTGACAACTACTTGCACATTCAGGCTAAGCAGGATGTTAAAAGGAAACTATCGGCTTGTTTTGTTCTTACTGATGAGGATAATAACGTTAAAGGATACTATACGCTTTCCAGCACTTCTATTCACAGGGACATGCTCACGGAAAACGTCAAAAGCAAGTTGCCGCCATCATACCATCATCTTCCTACTACCTTATTGGGCAGGCTTGCTATAGACAGTCGCTACAAGGGTCAGGGATTAGGTGGCGATATTTTAATTGATGCATTAAAAAGAAGCTTTGACGCAGCAGCTAATGTTGGTTCAATGGCAGTAGTTGTTGACCCGATTGATGATGAAGCAATAAAATTTTATGAAAAATATGGCTTCACTTATATCCCGGATAACGGGAAAATGGTCATGTCAATGGAAACAATTGCAAAATTGTTTTAGTTTCAATCGGCACTCAGTTGGTGCTGCCAAATCGATTCACCTGGCGCTAGGTACCAAAGCAATCTCGTGTCAATGCAATTCAACCTGTTACCAAAAGGCACCCACTTGATGCCGCACAATCATATAAATCTCACTTCAGGTCCGAAGGTTCTGTCTTCAACCTCGTCTGTTAGCGCCGGCTTCCGAAACGACCGGTAAAACGTCATAATAAGGTGGCCCCAGGTTTAGGCCTGTCGTATTCATCCTTAAAGAACAGCCAAATTTTATAATATTAAGCTGTTGAAACGGAAAATTATTATGTAATTTAGCTGTTGAAACGGAAAATTATGATACCTCGTGTTTTGCAAAAGGCTGTTCAGGAGCGTTTATTTAAAGGTAAGGCTATACTGATTTTCGGGCCACGCCAGTGTGGAAAGTCAACATTGGCCGAAGCTTTGCTTAGTGACAAAGAGTATTTACATCTCAGCGGCGATAATGCCTATGTAAGAGAATCGTTAACAAATACCGATGCCATAAAACTAAAAATGATAATCGGGAAAAATAAGATATTATTTATTGATGAAGCGCAACGCATTACCAATATCGGGCTTACACTCAAATTAATTACCGACCAGATAAAGGATGTCCAGGTTATTGCTACGGGCTCATCCGCGTTTGAATTATCGAGCCAGGTCAATGAGCCGCTTACAGGCAGGAAATATGAATTTATGCTCTACCCCTTAAGTTTTGGCGAAATGGTAGATCATCATGGTTTTTTAAACGAAAAAAGATTAATTGAGCATCGGATGATCTTTGGCTATTACCCTGAAATAGTTACTAAGCAGGGTGAAGAAAAAGAGCTGTTAAGGCTATTGGCAGGCAGTTATCTATACAAAGACCTGTTGACGCTGGAACAGGTTAAAAAGCCCGTCCTGCTTGAGAAATTATTAAAAGCACTTGCACTTCAGTTAGGTAGTGAAGTAAGCTATAATGAGCTGGCCCAGACAATTGGCGCTAATAAACAGACAGTTGAAAAATACATAGACCTCCTGGAAAAGGCTTACGTTATATTTGTTTTGCCGGCTCTTAATAAGAACGTGCGCAACGAAATTAAAAAAGGAAAAAAAATCTACTTTTATGATTGCGGAATCCGCAATGCTATTATTAATAATTTTAACCCTGTTCAATCAAGAACAGATGCAGGCGCCCTTTGGGAAAATTTTATCATTTCAGAAAGGATAAAATATTTGCACTATAATAATATAGACGCTAAACAATATTTCTGGCGCACTACACAACAACAGGAAATTGATCTGATAGAGGAGCATGAAGCCGGACTTATGAAGGCATTTGAGTTTAAATGGGGCAGGAATAAGAATGTGCGATTTCCGCAAACATTTACTGAGAACTACCCAAACACAGAAACAACAGTCATTTCACCGGATAATCTGGAAGAGTTTTTGATAAAACAAATATAGATAATCATTTTACGCTTCGTTGTCACACATGTTCTGCAAAGCGGGCATCCGTGACAATCAGCCACAAACGCGGCACCAGCTACAGGTGCTTACGCAATTCCGTTAACTCGCCCTTGCTCCTTACCTTTTTTGCAGCAACCGGGTTTATCTCTATTAGTATTATTAATATTATAAATATATTATATATTTATTTAAAAATATAACACAGCACTTTTCCCAAAAACAGCCCGACTGTGCTGTGTTATACGCTTGTTATATTATTTTTAAACAGACATAGCACTTTTTTTCTGAAAAAGGGGGCACTGCGGTACATTTTTCACTTATTTTAATATATCATTTCCAAACAACTTCTCCGAAATTATCGTCCTCCCAAAACACACAGCAGATCATGAAAAAAAGAGGGGAGGGTGCTGTGTCCGAAAACAACCAAAACACAGCCTCCTTTTTGAGCTTTGCTCTTTATTTTCACATTTTCACATTTTCACATTGAAACAGGTTGGTTACAACCGTTTCCTATTATCTTTGCCACTCAATTTTAAAAACAATCTCATGAAACGTAACGCAACAGCCGTATGGAACGGCTCCGGTAAAGAAGGCAGCGGTAACTTAACTACGCAGAGCACCGTGCTCAAACAAACACAATATTCCTGGAAAAGCCGCTTCGAAGATGGCGTAGGCACTAACCCGGAAGAGCTGATAGCTGCGGCACATGCCGGCTGTTTCACAATGAAACTTAGTTTTGTGCTGGGTGGAGCCAACTTTACTCCTGAGCACCTGGAGACAAGGTGCGACATAACCCTGGATAACGGTGTGATCACTAAAAGCGAATTAAATGTAACGGGCAAAGTGCCAGGCATTACTGAAGATCAGTTTCTGAAACTTGCTGAAGAAGCACATGCAGGCTGCCTTGTAGGCAAGGCTTTGAATTGTGAAAAACTGCTGGTTTCCGCAAAATTGGCCTGATAATAAAACCTAAGTTTTGAGAAAGCCACCTAAAAAGCTACATCGGCTTCTTAGGTGGCTTTTTATGTATACGGTAGCCTACTATTACTTTAAAAATATCGTTGTCGGTAGCGTTCGTAAAGCCCAAACCATAACCGGCATTAAATTCCCAGTCGGCTGAAACGTCAAGGTCCACAGCAAGGAATAACTGGTGTTGCTGTTGCTGGAAAGAGTCGGGCATATTTATTTTTCCTACCGCGCCATAATACTCAAACCCGATTGCGACTTGTTTTATGATATTGTAAGAGGCCTTTACATTGGGTGAAAAATTGAACCCCCTGTTTACGTTTGCTCCGTGTAGTGACTTATCAAAAACCGGGTTTATAGAAACATAGAATTTCTTCCATGTCTTATCTATTATCGGCCTTATTTCCAGCGTCCAGTCATCAGCGCTGTATTGCGGTTTCTGGTACCCCGCTTCTAATGAAAGGCTTACCCCAACCGGCCAATGCCAGCTATCAGGAACCATTGCCCTGGGCCTGATGTGGCTGCCAACATAAGTAGTACGGCTGTCAGACCCAATAGCATTGAAGAGGTAAAAACCTGTTTCGAACCAATTGGTAAAACCATGTGTGATCTCTACGGTTTCGTGTATAATATCGTGAGTGGGCAGTACGCCATCCTGTATATACAGTTGGCCACCGAAGGTATAATTGCTGTGCAGCTCCACCATTGTTGCATTTTTTTCAACCGTCTGCGCACCATACACCTGTATTTCATAATTATCCTGCGCATTTGAAATATAGCACGGCAGCAGCAGGAATAATAGCGAAATGATGCGGTTCATTTAACTTGTTTTGATCTTGTTAAACCGTTCATACATTCTATTTACCGTTTTTTGTCGCTTTGTGGTATAGCTGTGTAAATGCTTAAAAATTTCCCATGCCGGCCCGTGCCATCTGCATACCTTTTTGCGGTTCTTCCATAGTTGGGTACTCATCAGAAAGCTCTCCGAATATCTGCAACGCTTTCTTATAATCGTGCTGTTTCAAGGCTATTTCGCCGGCCAGCATTGCGGATTGTAAGTCGAGCGGCGAAATGGCCATGGCCTTATCGGCTGCGTTTGCGGCAAGCTGCAAGTTGTTTGTTGCAAGGTATATTTCACCCAGATAATCCCATACTTCCATATCTTCCGGGTATTTGGTTGCGGCTTTTGTAAAGTATTCAACGGCTTTTTGCGCATCATTTTGTTTCATGGCGCTATAGCCTTTAAAGCCGTTTCGCTCCGGGTCATTTTTTAATATCGTGCACAAAGGCACCCCATCAGCAGATATTACGTGTATGGCCATAGTGGAAGGAAAGTAGCCATTCTGTAACTGCCCTTTATCCAGGAACCTGCCATAATAAATTCCGTAATCCCAGTCTTGCTGATTTTTTTGATAGTAGCGGCTGTAAGTGATCTTAAACACAACGGGGGAAAGTTTATCATATTGTTGCAGCGGCTCTATGCAGTTAGTTGCTACCACCACAGTATCTTTGGAAGGCAGTTTTTCAAGTTCATTTTTAACTAACCATTCATATGCTTGTTTCACTGAATTCATGTAGTAATCAGTTTCATAAATTCCGTTTGCACCCTTTATGCCGCCTGCAATTTCATTAAAGTATACGTATTCATTTGGATGGTTAGCAAGCATAAATCGCGCAGGCAGCGCCACCAGTATCACCACTATTGCAGCAAGCGCATATCGCATTGCTTTGCTCTTGGCCAGGTCAAAAAGATAAATGTAGAACAAGGCGGCTATGATCACCATAGCAGGGATAGTGAAAAGAGCGTGCCTCAGCCCGTCATAAACGGTGGAGTGATTATAAATGATAAAGAATACCGGGAAAATAGCTACGAAAACGACCATCCACAGATAAGTAGACTTGAACCTTCTGCTTAAATAGACAATGAGCGCCGAACCACCTATGAAACCGATGAGCAAATAAAGAGGTAAACCTATGCAAAGCCATTTTGGTAAGTAATACCAGGGCAACTGAGACGTATCAATTCTATGGCCCTCGAAGATCATTCTTACCACCAATGGGTAGCTGGACATTACTTTCAAAGCCTCCAAAGGATTTGACAGCGGTGATTCAAGGGCATAGGGCCACCACAATATTGCACCTATGTATGCAACTACCCCGGCGACTACGATGTGCTTCAAACTGGCGGAGAGCTTTTTGTCCTTGTATAGTTTTTTCTGCCAGACCGTAATAACATAAAACAAGCCCAGGTACGCAACCATCAGTACGCCGCCTATACGAATACTGACGCATAAAGCTATTGCGAGCCCCATAATTATAGTATGTTTCGACGAAGGGGCCTCTATATTTTTCAGCCAGACGATAATAGCATACATACATAAAACATAGGATGCCGCAAACGGAGTATCCTTAGGGTTATTAAATGACTCTCCGAAATACCTTGCCGTGAACAAAAGAAATATTACAGAAATGATCGCAGCCCTCCAGCCGCCTAATTCTTTTGCCAGCAGCCCGGTGGCTAAATATCCTAAAAATCCAAACAACATCACCCAGTAATGGCGAAACAGGAATTCATCCTTAGGGTGAAAGATACTGATCATCATTGTAGATATGCCATCAAAAAAACCGCCATAGAGCGTCTGCGTATTTTCAAGGTATTTTCCGGTAACCGCGGTTTTGTCATTTCCGAATGAACTTATATATGCCCAGACACTCTTTCCATAATTATATTGCGTTACATCATCACCCGTAATACCATACTGGGGAGTATAAAAAACCATCAGGATAAATATCGCGGCTAAAAGGGACCAAAATATCTTTTTCAGAACATCATCTGTTAATTCTAAGCTCATTACAGGAAATATTTACGCGAATATAACAAGGTTCCCTAAAAGTATTATTTTTAGCGATCAAATTATAAATCGCGCAATGAAGAGGGAAATAACGAATGCTGTAAGGTACATTATGGATAACTGGCTGCCACCTGTAATAAGGGATAATAAATTCTTTATGCGCCCTGTATTTTATTACTGGTTTAAAGGGAAGAATATTGACAAGATCATGAATTTTAAGAAGGATGTTTTTTACATGACGGAACAGGAATATGCCGACCTGTATGAAAATATAGAGAACAGGGCTAAAGACCGGCCAACGGATATGAATGAAGCAAGCATTGAATACGTAATAAAATATGCTGACAAAAATTCGCAGACATTGCTTGACGTAGGCAGCGGGCGTGGTTATTTTCTGAATGTGCTTGCAGAACGTACGCCATATAAGCTCACGGGTGTAGATATGGCTGATCATATTCCCGGACTTAAAGCAAATTATGTAAAAGGGTTCATAGAAAAACTGCCCTTCCCTGATAAATCTTTCGATATTGTTACCTGCACCCATACCATTGAGCATATTATAGATCTAAGGCAGGCAATTGATGAACTAAAGCGGGTTGCAAGGAAGCAAGTGATCATTGTGACCCCATGCCAGAAATACAATTTCTATACATTAGACCTTCACGTTAATTTTTTTCCGACAAAAGAAATGCTGAACAGGGAGATCGGGCTTAAAGAATATGAATGTATCAATATGCAGGGAGACTGGGTGTATTTGGGTAAGATTAGTGATTAATGCGGGGCCCAAGATGACAAAATAACGGTTACCTTATCAATTCTATGTCTCCTTTCAGCATCCGTTTTTTTCCTTCAAAGCTGTAATTGAGCATGTAGAAATAGGTACCACCATCTTGTTTTACACCGTTAAATTTGCCGTCCCAGCCATCGTAGATATTATCAGTGTAATATACGCGCTGTCCCCAGCGGTTATATATGCTCAACGAGTAGTTGGTATAGTTGTTAAAATGGCCCAGGGCCTTAATAATGTCGTTTCTCCCATCATCATTTGGGGTAAAGGCTGAAGGGAACGTAAGGTCGCATAGCTCATAGCCTACGTTAATCGTATCGCTCGCTATGCCGCAGACATTACGTGTGTAAGCCCAATACGCTCCGGCTTCTGTTACGGTAATATTCAATCCCGTTGTCCCGTTGCTCCA
>Ga0207081_1213_pt1 | contig 10235 bp, 6 predicted proteins | sample Alteio_BWMinHeat_59_FD_153524 | JGI IMG/M metagenome (GOLD analysis project Ga0207081, IMG submission 153524) | Enriched cells from forest soil in Barre Woods Harvard Forest LTER site, Petersham, Massachusetts, United States -... | ecosystem: Environmental > Terrestrial > Soil > Temperate forest >... | reverse complement strand
AAAAAGCAAGGTGATAAAAAAAAGATAACGTGCAAACGTTGATCCTGATAATCCTTCGAGCAATCGTTCATACCGACCATGAGCTGGGATCATCGCGATCAGGCCTAAAGTTGGAAGAATGACTGCGGTCACAATAAAACCTAAGGCACTAAGCCAAAAATATTCCTCGAATCTAGCTCCGAGCATTAAAGGAAATATCAGATTGCCAGAGCCAAAAAACATGGAAAATAGAGCCGAACCTACAACCACGCTGCTTGCAATTTTTTTGTTAAAAAACATTTAATACCCCAAGAGAAAACTGGCCATAGCCCAAAATAATCGGCTTTAGAAGTAGTTACAGCGTAAGTATTGGTAGTAAATGGCGCGCCCTGCAGGATTTGAACCTGCGACCCTCGGCTTAGAAGGCCGATGCTCTATCCACTGAGCTAAGAGCGCAAAAGATAAAAATGGTCGGGGTGACAGGATTTGAACTTGCGACTTCCTGCTCCCAAAGCAGGCGCTCTACCAAGCTGAGCTACACCCCGTAAAAAATAGCCTATCTAAAAAAATGCATCGGGCAAGTCATGTCTATTTACAGCGTAACTCACTTATCGATGGGCATCTCTAGCCAATTCTAATTGAGTTTTTCTCTCTAGAAGAGCTGATAACTCATTTTTATGTTGATCCACCACTTCTTTTGGCGCTTTCGTGATAAATGAGATATCGCTGAGCCTGCTCTTAAGCGCTTGCAGCTGAGCTTCTATTTTTTTGAGTGCTTGTTCAAGCCGAATCAATTCTTTCTTAGAATCCAAAGATCCTTTTAAATCGATCACCACATCTACTAAAGTTGAAGAATTTATTACTGCTTGCTCTTCTATTTTTTCCAAAGCCCTTAAACCGATATCAATATCTGAAGCCCTTGCTAAATATTTTATGAGCTTTTTATGCGTAAGTAATATTTTTTTAGTCTCCTCATCTTTAGCAAATAATTTGACGGGCAGAGCGATATTTGCCGCTATATTTGATGATTGGCGAGCATTTCTCACCATAGAAACTATGGAGATGACGAGCTCTAGACATTCTTCGGCTTTTTCATCGATGAATCTTTTTTCTAATTTTGGAAAGGCAGCAGTTGCACAAAACCCCTTCCTTTTTTCTTCACCCTCAAAAATAGGAAGGCTCTGCCAAATCTCTTCACTAACAAAGGGACAAAAGGGATGGATCATCCGCACACTCATATCAAGGATGTATATGAGCATGGCTTTGGTCACCCGTGCCTCTTCAGGATCACCTGAATTTAACGCTACCTTGGCCATCTCTATGTAGTGGTCGCAAAACTCGTCCCAAAAAAAATGATAAATAGCAAGAGCTGCTTCACTAAAATGAAACTCGCGGATAGATGATTCAGTCTTAGCAATACACCGATTTAAACGAGATATAATATAGCGATCGACGATCGATGCTTTTTTATATGCATCTTCGAAAGGCATTATCTTCTCATTCTCGATATTCATGAGAGAAAATCGAGCTGCATTCCAAATCTTGTTCAAAAATGCCCGAAATCCCATCACGCGAGGGATATCAAATCTCACATCGCTTCCCTGCCCAGAAAATATTGCAAGAGAAAGCCTCAGTCCATCTGATCCCGCACTCGGTATACCTTTGGGAAAATCTTTTTTTAAACCAGAAAGAACTTTGGGCAACTTGTCCTTTGGAACAGGATAGGTTTTGGTCTTTTCCAAAAGATCTTCTAGGCTGATTCCATCGATCACATCCAAGGGATCAATAGCATTCCCCAAAGATTTCGACATTTTTTGGCCATGCGCATCCCGCACGATTGCGTGTAAAAAGACATCTTTGAAGGGTGGCTCTTTCATGAAATGAATGCCAAACATCACCATGCGCGCCACCCAAAAAAAGAGGATATCTGATCCAGTCTCCATAACATCAGATGGATAGTACCGAGCTAAATCCGAAGTTCGATCTGGCCATCCGAGTGTAGAAAAAGGCCAAAGCCCGGAAGAAAACCAGGTGTCTAGCACATCTTCTTCTTGGATATATTCTTCATCAGGTGGCTCTTTAAGCAGGGCGTGGGAAAAAGATTTGATAATAGGCTCTTCAAGTTCCATGAGAGCTTTTTGTAAAATCACCCGATCGGATTTGCCAGATAAAAATGCCTGATAACACGAAAGGCCTTCGCGCTGATGATGATTTGTTATTGCTTTTTTCATGGTATCGATATGGTAATAAACCGGTATCCTATGTCCCCACCAGAGCTGACGACTAATGCACCAATCTTTTATGTTTCCTAAAAAATGATCCCATACCTTTTTATAAAAGCTGGGAGTGAGCCGCACTTTTCCTTCATCCACAGCTTTTCGCGCATTTTCAGCCAGGCTTTTTGCATTTACAAAATATTGCCGGCTGAGCATAGGTTCGATTTCCGCATAGGATCGCTGAGATATGGCTACTGAGTGGCGAATTTTTTCAGCTTTTTTAAAAAAACCTAAATCCATAAGCTCTTTTTTGATCATTTTTCGAGCTTCATAACGATCTAGCCCGCGAAACCTTCCACCATTTGCATTTATTCTACCTTCATCGTCAAAAATGCTTATAGCTAAGAGCTTATGCCTCTCGCCAATTGCAAAATCGTTTGGATCATGAGCTGGGGTAATTTTTACTGCTCCTGAACCAAATTCCTGATCCACATAGTCATCGCCGATCACCACCAGTTGGCGCTCTTTTAAAAATGGATGTATTAGCTCCTTTCCAATCAAGTTTTTATAGCGCTCATCCTTAGGATTTACTGCTACAGCGGTATCGCCGAGCATGGTTTCAAGGCGAGTGGTAGCAACCATGATCTCGCCTGATCCATCTTTGAAAGGGTAAGAAAAATAACAAAGCTCACCATCTTTTTCTACATGTTCTACTTCTTCATCACTGAGCGCTGTTTTACTCACCGGATCGTAAGAGATAAGACGTTCACCTCTAAATATTAGGCCTTCCTCCCATAGCCTAACAAAAGCGGCTCGCACTGCTTTATTGCACTGCTCATCCATAGTGAACCTAAGTCTGCTCCAATCAGCTGAAGCACCGAGCCTTTTTAATTGCTCGATGATCTGATCGCCGTGCTTATCCTTCCATTCAAAAACCCGCTCTAAAAATTTTTCACGACCAAGGCTAAATCTCGATAATCCTTCCTTTATTTTAAGCTCGCGCTCTACCACTGTTTGAGTTGCGATGCCTGCGTGATCGGTGCCGGGAAGCCATAATACATCCCTGCCTATCATGCGATTAAATCTAGCTAAAATATCTTGCAAGGTAACAAAGAGAGCATGACCGTTGTGAAGAGCCCCGGTGACATTTGGAGGCGGCATCATGATCACAAAAGGTTTTTTTGTCAGATCCTGCCCCGCCCTAAACAGATCATTGCGCAGCCACTCCTTGCTCCATCGCTCTTCGATAGATTTAAAATCGAGAATTTTATCAAGTTCGATGTTCGCCTCAGACATCGGGGCTCCATTTATAATTTATAGTTCACCTAATATCCAGTGGCTAAAGGCATAGTCAAGGGTATAAAAATTTGCCTGAACTCACTTTTGGTGAGAATTTCTTAAAAGCCGCACTTCATTCATGGCTTTTAGATATGAAATTTTTTAAAAACTTAAGTTTTTTTATGATCTCATCAATATTTGCAAGCTCGCTTGCCTCAGAAAATATTTTAAAGACAAAAGCCGGATCCACTTTTATCAAGGGTTCATTACAAGCCACATATGATCGCCTGCTCGCCAAAGATGGCAAAGGCAAAATAGCATTCACATCAGATGCAGGCTTAGGGTTATTTGTAGCTGATAATTGGTCGATCACCCTTGGAATTCCGGTGGAATGGGTTTTGACCCCTAAGCAAGATGTTTCTGTGGGAACCGCTATAGCAACAACCTTTTTTCTAGATTCAAATCATCAATTCATTCCCTATTTTGGGATAGGGGCAACGCCATCTTATCTTTTAAAAAGATTTGATAATAAATTTTGGCTCAGCGCAAATGCACACGCAGGTATATTACTAGCGATATCTGATAGTGCGGCGCTAGATTTGGGATTTTCTCCTGAGATTTTTATCAAGTTAAATGAAAAACAAAACTGGCGGTTAAAAATTCCCGCAGGAATGCTTGGTCTTAGAATATTTTTTTAGTTTGCAAATTAGTATTATTAAAACTCCATTGCCTGAATCCATTTTTCTCTGCTAAAAATAAAAAATCATGAAAATGTATTTTTAGGTGCCCTGGTGAGCTTTTATTGCAGCCTCTCTGCAAATGGCGCCACAACCTAACATTTGAGGGCGAACTCTGGCTGAGGGATCGAAATGGTTGCGTTCAAAGAAACCAGTGAACAGATGGATAAAGAAGCGTCCATAGCTATAGAAAATCCTTTCGAAGCAAAAGCCCTGCTCGATCACACAAGAACTACCTTAAAAAAACGTCTTAGCTTTTTTGTATGGCAAGGATTTTTTGAGCCGCTCTCAGCAACCTCATTTGAAAACAACTGTTTGACTATCGAAGCGCCAACTTTATTTCATAGAAATTGGGTGATGGATCACTATATGCCAGAGCTCATAGCCGCAGCTTCGGAAGCCATCGGCTTTGATATAAAGGTAATAATATCTCACATCCAAGATGGCCATAAAAAAGAGCTTTCTCCAAAGAAAACATCGACGACTGTCTCAAAAAAAGGATCATTTCCTAAAAAATCTGATCTTTTAAAAGAAAGAATGAATAACGGAGCAGCAGTCATAAGAATTGACAATGCTGTCGCTGAAAGGACTCATGAAAATCTTCTTCAGATTAGTAGTTTAAATCAGACTTATACCTTTGATTCCTTCATAGCGGGTCCATCAAACCAAATGTGCCATGCAGCTGCATTGGCAGTCGCAGATCATCCAGGCACACAGTACAGCCCACTCTTCATTTTTGGCGGAGTAGGGCTTGGAAAAACTCATTTACTCCATGCCATCGGCCTTCATGCAAAAAAGCAAAATCCAACGACTAGAATTTTATACACTTCTTCCGAACAATGGGTTAACTCATATATTCAAGCTATTCGCGAGCGCAAATGCGATGAATTTCGAAATAGATTCAGAAATGATTGCGATATATTGTTGATTGACGATATTCAATTTTTAGCTGGCAAAGATGCGAGCCAAGACGAGTTTTTTCATACTTTTAATTATTTGCATGAAGCCAAAAAACAGATAGTAGTGACCTCAGACAAATATGCTCATGAAATCGAAGGGCTTGAGGCGAGGCTTCAAACCAGGCTTTCATGGGGATTGATCGTAGACATCAGACCACCTGAGATTGAAACAAGGATGGCGATTCTGCATAAAAAAGCTGAAAGCCTTAACGCCATATTCAATGAAGAGGTATTCAATTATTTAGCCTCAAATGTCACTTCTTCGGTGCGGGAGCTAGAGGGGGCATTGATCAGGTTGTCGGCGTGTTCTTTGCTTACAAAAACTGAAATAACCTTGGAGAAAGCTAAAGAATTTCTATCTCCAATGATCAGGAAAAAAAAGTCTTTGATGACAGCTTGCAGAATTATAGAAGTGGTGGCATCTGAACATGACCTAAAACCCGCTGACATCACCGGAAAATCTCGCACTAGGCAGATAGCAAATGTTCGTGCGATAGCGATGTATCTATGCAGATTTGCCTTGCATATGAGCTTGCCAGAGATCGGCAAAAGCTTTGGAGGAAGAGATCATTCAACTGTCCTCGCCGCCATTAAAAAACTTGAAGCTCAAAAACGAAAAGATATCCACTTTGCAGCTTCGCTCATGCGCATTGAAGAAAAGCTTTTAAGCATAGCTAGGGGTTAATAATCTATCCAGATTGACTTTCCATTTTTGGCCTATAACTCCAAAGGATATGACTATTTTTCAGGCAATGTTTTTGGGGCTAATACAAGGGTTAACTGAATATTTACCTGTATCTTCAAGCGCTCATCTGGTAATAGCCCCAGCGCTGTTAGGCTGGCAAATACCCAAAGAGGAATCTTTTATTTTTGATGTGGTAGTACAGCTTGGTACGCTACTTGGAGTCTTATTTTATTTTTTTGATCCACTAAAAAATGTGGCCTACTCTTGCTGCTTAGGTATTATCAATCGCGATCCTTTTCACAACGAAGACTCGCGCTTAGGTTTTTTAGTTGCTATTGCAAGCATTCCTGCAGCGATACTTGGACTCTTATTTAAAGAACAGATCGCTTCTTTATTTACCTCTCCAAAAATATCGGCGATGTTTTTGGTCATAACTGGATTGATCTTATTACTTGCTGAGCTTTTTAAACGACCAAGAGAAAAAGAGATTTCAAAAAAAGAGGCTTTGATCATTGGAGCTATGCAAAGCCTTGCCCTGATCCCAGGGATCAGCCGTTCGGGATCTACCATCGCCGCTGGTATGTTTTGCGGATTACCAAGAGATAAAGCTTCCAAATTTGCGTTTTTCATGGCTATTCCGGTTATGTGCGGAGCTTCAGCTATCGCCATGAAAGATATGCTAAGCAATGAAGCTCTGTTTGAAAAACTGCTCACTCCTCTCATGGCAGGTTTTTTTACCGCTGCTGTAACCGGGTTTTTGGTGATCAAATGGTTTATGTCGTACGTGCGCGAGCGAGGACTTTGGGCCTTTGCACTTTATTGTCTCACCTTTGGTTTTTTTGGATCCATTTACTTTTATTTGAATTGATATGTCAGTAAAAAAGCGAGGGTGTCCGGTAGAATTTTTGTGGGCTGGCCGGCGGGGTATCATCCTATTTTTTGCTGTGTTTTCAATTACATTTTTTCTTTCTTTTTGCATCGCTCCGTCAATATGCATTTTCAAAATCATTCCCATTTTAAAACCATTTTTTTGGCGTTTTTTAAATTTAATATTTTAATCCCGTTATGATCATCAGAAGATTTAATGAGTAGCGAGCGAATATCTTTTACATTTAAATCGGGCCGCAAACACCTTATGCAAATAATAGCTTCAGCAACCCACATCATTGCTGAAGAAATATTTTGATCTGGCAATGATGGGTATTCACAAGATGCAAATATATCAACTAATGGCCCATAATTTGAAAAATTATTAATATCATTTTTTTCATCATGTGAACCAATCCAGATGACATTGGGATATAGCTCATGAATATCATTATTCTGCCAGATATTGCTAATTGAAATAGCTTCATTTCCAGAAGGAATTATTATAATTATATCTTTTTTTAATGCCTTTTTAAACTTATCTCCTATACTTAATAAAACAGTATCTAAATCTGAGTAAAAAAATGTAGCTATCACCTGGGTTATTTGATCATCTATATCTGCTATTAAATTGTCAAAATGATAATTAATTAAATCTGAGCTCACATTAGCTTGCTCATGATTAATAACATCTACGAACAAATTAGAATAAGTATCAAAGTCATTAAACCGCTGATTTAAGACTTCTAAAAATTCATTAATTTTATTTGAATACGTTAAAAATTTACTCATCCTAGGAATCAACGCCTGCTTTTTAAAATTATCCATAAAAGATTGGCTTTCATCATCTTTATGTGTTTGACGCCAAATCTTATAGTAAAATACTCGCCATATGAGATCCGAGCTCATTATAAGATTCCAGTTTTTATTTACCTTTCTTGCTAAACAAACTTCTTTGGGATCAAGAAAATTTACAGCTAAATATTGAACTGCGTCATTTGGTAAAATTTTTATTGGATCCATTTCCATCGCTAAGACGTTAATAGAAAGCACTTGCACCAAGAAAAGCAATATTGATGATCTAAACACGAGTTCATCCTCTCTCAAGGGACACAAAGTTTAGAACACGTAACGCAGTAGCTATATTTGTATGGAAATTGTTAATATTTTAAAATATAGCCGGTGCTGCGCCCGCCTGATTTAGATCTCATCAAACATCCCAATTGCACAAGCTGAGCTAAATCTCTGGTGGCAGTCGCTTTAGAGCATTTGGTGATACTCATATATTTATGCGCATTTATTCCACCAATAAAACCTTTAGGACCTGCTTCAAACATGCGCATTAAAACTTTTTCCTGACGCTCATTAAGCGTAGATTGAAACTTTTTCCAAAATTTAGATTTATTGATAGCAAAATCAATTTTCTTTTTAGCCTCTTCCTGCGAAGCCAAAATTGTTTTTAAAAAATAGTTTATCCAAGGGGTTATTTCCAAATCACACCGGCTGGCCGATGAAAGTTCTTGGTAATATTTCTTTTTCTTTGGTTCAATAATCGCTGAGAGACTAAATAAAATTGGCCTGCCCAGCTCTTCAGCCAGTGCTTTTTCCGCAATGGCCCTTCCAATACGACCATTGCCATCATCAAAGGGATGAATGCTTTCAAAATACAGATGAGAAATGGCTGCGTGCACAACTCCAGGTATTTGCTTAGCAGAAAAGTTAAACCAGCAAATAAATTTCTTCATTTCTTTAGGCACTATTTCACTAGGAGGCGCTCCAAAGTGGACTATTTCACGACCCATTGCCCCTGAAATAATCTGCATGGGCTCTTTACCGGTTCTGTATTTCCCCACATCGACATGGCTATGTGGTTTTAAGCCATTCATCACCATGGCATGCCAATCAAAAAGCCTTTTTTCAGTTAATGGCTGATCAAACGTTTGTCTGACTGAGACCATGAGTTTGGCAATGCCGATAGCTCTGGCATCTTTTATCTTATGGAGTGTGGGAATTCCAAGCTCTTTACGAATAGAAGAGCGAATGTCTTCATAATCTATCTTCTCCCCTTCTATCTTTGAAGATTTCTGTGCTTCGTTTACCATCCTGTCGATTACGGCTTCTCTCTGCATCTCTTCAGAAAGCTGCTCAATTCGGCCAAAAAGCAAGCCAGATTCCAGTAGATAGTGGCGGATCAGATTTCGCATATCGGCCAAATCGTAAGTAAACTTCGGCCAGTCCGGGTGCTGCCAATTGTAGCGCTTGTTATCCATTGAGCTGATTGTAGTCTATATTCGGCTCAAAATAAAGAAAAATTTGAGCCGATTAGTGCTTTTATTCGGCTCAAATGGAAAAAATGCCCAGAAGAGGACTCGAACCTCCACGAAGAAATTCCTCACTAGGACCTGAACCTAGCGCGTCTACCAATTCCGCCATCTGGGCGCACATGGTCGGGGTGACAGGATTTGAACTTGCGACCTCTTGCTCCCGAAGCAAGCGCTCTACCAAGCTGAGCTACACCCCGTGTTAAATTTCGTAAAGATCCTAAAACTTCTTTTCTTCGCACGAAATAGGCTACATATTTTTTTTATCAGAAATCAGATTATGCTCCTGACGTTTTTCATGCATTACGCACTGAGTGAGATCAAATGAGCCAATATGATTTTTTACAGCGTAACTCACTTGGATTGGTAAGAATTTTGCGTAGGATCTTTGAAACAGATTTTACGGCACGGCGACCGATAATAGCTGGTCTATTTGAGAGAGCAGTGAGTGAAATATGTTTAAAAGAAACCAGCAAAAAATTTTCAATACGAATGAGTTATGCTGTAAACCTTAGAAATATCCTGTGGATTAATTTTTTTGGCATATTTTTCTTCATTGGCTGCAATAGCAAACCTACCCAAAGGGTTCCTCCGGAAAATATCATTTCGTATCCATATGGAATGGCAATAAAAGATGGGGTTTTATTTTTGGCATCGACATCCGCTGATGGATTTTATCATCAGGGATCTATTCTCTCTTTGGACATCAACAAACTCATAACCCCTTCTGCCTCTATTAACGATGCAAGCCAGAGGATGATAAAAATTCCGCCAGATCCAGGATTATTACATCTCTCTTCTGATGATCTAATTTTTGCAAGTCGCAAGACAAATCAACTTTTTCTCTTACCATTGAAAAACTCAAGCTTTATTTGCGGCAACAATGAAGATATAACTGACTGTAAGGAGGCTGCTCGCTTTGATTTGGTAAAGCCTGATCCTTATGCCCTAGCCAGCCTGAATAATGGCAAAAATTCAAAATATATTATGATCTCCTATCTCTCATCCGATCATATCGATTTAATAAAATTTTCATCGGATGATCTAAAAATGAGCCTTCATGAAACATACAAAGCCAAAGACTTGCTCAAAAAAGCTGGCATCGATTTAAAGAGTAAGATCATCACCAAGCAGATAAAAAATATAAAGGATGAATTATTTTTATTACTCGAAGCCAAGAAAAAAAATAAAGG
>Ga0207081_1211_pt1 | contig 10302 bp, 8 predicted proteins | sample Alteio_BWMinHeat_59_FD_153524 | JGI IMG/M metagenome (GOLD analysis project Ga0207081, IMG submission 153524) | Enriched cells from forest soil in Barre Woods Harvard Forest LTER site, Petersham, Massachusetts, United States -... | ecosystem: Environmental > Terrestrial > Soil > Temperate forest >... | reverse complement strand
AAGATGAATTTTTAGATAAGTTTTTAGCGCGCGCCGGGATACTTGATCTCCGATCGCTAGACCTTCCTAACATGAGTCGAAAAACCAGTTCTTTAGTAAAATATGCCGAGAGATTAATTAACCTAGAATCTTTAAATTTAAGCCGAAACAGGCTTGAAGATGATGACGTGAAAGAGTTAGCGCTTGTCTTGCCAAAATTTACTAACTTAAAAGAATTAAATTTAGCGGGTAACTGTAATATAACTTTCAGTGCTTTTCAAAATTTAGACCCCGCGTTCGCGCATTTACCTAATCTCGAATCCTTAGCTTTACCCCAACCAGGATTTTATTTTTTATATAATAAAGAAATAGTTCTAAGTAATTTGATCGATCAGCTTTTCAGGCTTAAAAAGCTTACAATAGATTTTTCCATTCTGAAAGGCTTGATAGATATATCTAAAAAAGAAGACGTAGTATTTTTAAACATAGAATCACTCAATTTATTATCAAGTGTTTATAGCAATAATATTATTAAAATGCTTATTGATATATCTTTAAACTTAAAATTTCCTAACCTCAAATCATTGAATCTGCGCGACTATTGTTTTGGTCGTGTAGATGAAAACTCAAAAGAAGCTCTTGATCTTAAAGAAGCCTATCCAAATGTAGAAATAAGATATTAAATCCTTGCAAACTGAGAGGTTTATAAATCATATCTTCTTTTTAAAAATTGGTTTCTTCTATCAAAGGAATTATGAAAAAAAATTCCATGTCTTTTAAGTACCTCATCTCAAATGTCAAGAAAATTTTTCATGCGTAGGCCCTGATAGCTATTGCACTTCAGAGCATTTTCAACTAAATGAATTCAAATATTATTTTTTGGAATAAATCATGAGAGTATTTGCAATATTGATCGCTTTATCGTTATTTTCGCCAAATGTTTCCTTTGCCTCCGACAGTGCTGAATATCTCGGTTTTCAGAATAATGTTGATGGGAATAAAACGCTCGAGAATCTGCCACCAGAAATTTTTTATAACATAGCAGAATATCTAAACCCTCAGGATATTGCTCAGATGCTTCTCGTGAGCAAAAACTTACATGAAGTGTTTATACCAATCCTTTTTAGATATTTGCAAAATAATGAATTGAAGCTTGATCTATCTAATAGAGCAGACCTACAACTACTCATATATATAAATTCGATCTCACAAGGCAGAGTTCCATATTTAAAAATAAGAACCGCGCTCATAAATGATGAAGATGTATTCAATTTACAATTTTACGGCCAATATATCGCAGAATTGAGCTCCACCAAAATATCTAATCCTAAGTTCTTAAACACTATATTTAAAAGCGATCTGCGCTCTAATCTTCGAGCATTAAATTTATCTCGCCTCGACGATAATATATACATGAAGCTTCCATATTTGAATGAGTTATTAGAATCATTGCCAAATGATCTGCCTTTGACATCGCTAAATCTATCGAAAAATAAACTTATAATAAATACAGGAGAAGCGGATATTTTTGCCGAACAGTTATTGTCGAAGCTACCCAATCTGGAAGTTCTAAAATTATGTAATTGCCTATTTAGCTCAAATGACAAATTTATTCCATCATACCAAATTATGATAAGGGCAATTGCGAACCTGCACAAGCTCAAGATCCTCGACATGGGGAAAAATCATAAAATTTTATCGATAGTATTAGTGAATACCGAAAATATAATATTCTCAACGCTAGAATCACTTAATTTATCGTTTAATGGTTACCATGATGATGATGTTTCAGAGATAACCCAGATTTCTTCGAAATTCCCTAAGCTCAATTTGCTCAACCTAACAGGCAACACTCTAAATGAAACTTCAAAAACTGCCATTCAAAATGCCTATCTCAACGTCAAAATAATATTTTAGATATTATTTCAAGCTAGCCGCCGCATATTAAAAGTTGGTTTCTTTTATTTGCAGAATGTTAATGTATGCCGCCACTCCTGGACCAAAAAATCCTCCGATCGGCAGAGGTGGGTTTGAGAGATTGATATCATTTATATATCTAACTACGACCACATCTCCAGCTTCGGCATGGAACATCACTGTGATGGGAATTTCAAAAGAGTCTACTATGTTCAGCCTGCCACCAGGCACGGTGACACCATTCACTTGGAGATCGAGGACAAAATCGTGAAAAGCAAATGTCGACACTGCAAAGGTAGCCTGAAAAAACCCCGGCCTGCTCAGCGTGAGCGCGCCCAGATCGTTGGTGATACCTCTGGCAACTTCCTCGTCGCTAAACGGCACGATATCGCCAGGATTTAAAATTATTGAGATGGCTGTATTAGCGTCGTCTGGTGCTGGCGGTTCGAGATCGTTTGGTATAAACCAACCACCGAAGATTGGAATTGGAGGACAACATCCTGCATCACCCTCACTTGGTGTATCTGCCACCAAAGCGCCCTGGTTAAAAAAGAACGATAGTAAAATCAAGAAATGAAGATTTTTTATCATATATCTCACCTGATTAGTGATTTTATTTAATAATATAATCTTCAAAAAATAAAGCAAAATTTATATTTTTAATTGCGAATGTTAAGCTTCTAACAATCGATGGATCTGGCCGCACAGATAAAATGGTATCGAGATTAAACTATATTCGCGTTTTAATATGGACGGTAACGCAGAGCTTATTTTCACGGCTTTTTCATATTTTTTCAAAGTCATAAAAGCATGCAGCGATTTAAGTGTGCCAAAAGCGCCTGCTTTAACTTCTATAGGAACAACTTTATTACCATGCTGAATAATATAATCGATTTCCGCTTGTGAACCTTTTTCGTCGCGATGCCAGTAATATAGGGATGGTTCTATGTAGTACGGCTCAATAGTCCGAAGCAACTGACCCACCACCTGCTCAGCGATAGCGCCTTTATTGATGAAGGTTATATCATTAGGTTCGCTAATATGTTGATAACTTAAACCAAGCGCTGCACAGCAAAGCCCCACATCTAAAAAAATTTCCTTAAAAAACTTTTTATTGATTTCTGCCGCTAAAGGAACTCCATTGGCGGCCGAGCTAAAAATAGAATGACAAACTCCAGCTTGATTTAAAAGAAAAACTGCTTGCTTAAGAGTTTTGATATATATTTCTGGATTAACCTGGCTAAACATAAATTTTTGTCCTAAAAGCCTTGGAGTTGCCATCATTACTTCCTCCAACCTAGACATAGGGACTTTCCCTCGGTATTTAGCAAAATCATTGCGATATGTTGCCAATAAATTATGGTGGATGGCATTAATTTTATGAAGATCTCTTTCATTCACCCAGCTAGCAACTGCTTCGGGCATGCCGCCAACCGTAATGTATTCTTTAAAAAGCATTAGCAATTGCTCATGAATGGCTAATGGAATATCGGTATTTTTAAATTGATAATTCACAATATATTGATAAAGTTGTTCATGCCCTTGAGCAAGTAAAAACTCCTCATAAGATAATGGCTCAAGATACATAAAACCTATTCTTCCCACTGGCATATGAGAAACATGCTCATTTAAAAGAAATTCTAGTAAAGATCCCGCAGCCACCACGGGAAGCTCAGGCATGTCTTCAAAAAACCAGCGCAATTTAGCGAAAATCTCTGGCACAGCCTGTACTTCATCTAAAAATAAAAGACTATTTTGAGGAATAATAGATTTGTTCAAAAACGCGCTTAGGCGTAGCAGTATCTCTCGTGGATCATTTGAAATAAAAATGCTCGCTAACTGAGGATTTTTTTCAAAGTTGAGTTCAAGTAATTGTTTTTTAGATTCTACCGCTAAATGCCGAACTATCCAGGTTTTTCCCACCTGTCTAGCTCCACGAATTACCAATGGTTTTCTATTTTTACTTTCCAGCCATTCCCTGAGAAAATTTTCTGCCGCTCTTTTCATTTAAAAATGTATGGCAAATTTATGAAATAAAGTCAAAAAAGAGACGGTTCTTTTTTAACATTTTTATAAAAACAACCGCATCTTTTCGCATGAATTGCATCGTATTGCGGGTTTTAGTCGCTGGAAACAGAACTATATTGAGCAATAATTACGCATTATTTGTTGCTCAATTTTGCTCATTATGGCACAATGCGAGTTATGATCTCATTTCAGCCAAACAACCTTTTAAATAAGAAGCTTATAGAACTAGAAAATGCCTTTGTTTTAACCTATGCCAAGATCCAGAATTTCGATGAAGCTACAAAAAAAGCGATCCACAGATATGCAAGAATTAGCTCTATCGGCTCATCTACCAGAATAGAAAATGCTCTGTTAACTGATTCTGAAATAGAATGGCTTGATACGGTTCTTTCAACTGATGGTAAAACAACATCATTTTCACAAAACAAAAGGATGATAGAGAACAAGCTGTCCAAGGAACGCGAAAGGAGTATTGAGGAAGTTACTGGCTGCCGCAATATGATGTTTTTGATCTATAACAATTATGAAGAAATGTTTCCCCTTAAACAATCTGATATCAGAGCTTTGCATTTTGAGCTGATGAAGATTTACCAAGGTGCAACACTTATAGGTGAGTATAAAAATCAGCCCAATTTTGTGATTGAAACAAATAACGCTACCAAAAATACCCGCACAGTTTTTAAGACTGCTGATGCAGGGCCGATGACAAGCTCCTCCATGACTGAGCTAGTTAATTGGTATAACGACTCGGTAAATGAAAATGAAAACACATTTTTAATTGCCGGTGAATTTACTTATCGATTTTTGGCTATTCATCCATTTCAAGATGGCAATGGCCGTTTAGGGAGGGGGCTATACCTATTAAATTTACTACACTCTCCAAATTTAGCTATTAAGGCTGTTGCTCCATATCTGTCTATAGATAGGGAGATTGAAAAACGAAAAGAGGAGTATTACTTCACTCTCAATCGATGCTCCAACGGCCAGTTTAAACAAGATCCTAAGGAATACAGAATTGAATATTTCTGTGCATTTATGATCAAAATATTAAGCGCTGCTTTATCTAACATCGATTTATATTATAAAAAATATTTAGATAAAAAATCACTCTCTGAAACTGCCAGCAACGTGCTGTTATGTTTTAATGAGTATCCTGAAATAAGATTAAGCAACAAACAAATAGTTGAAATGACGAAATTGCCGAGAAGAACAGTGGCTAATGCTCTTAAAACCCTTAAAGACAAAGATATGATTCAGTCATATGGAGAAGGCGCGGGAACTAGGTATCAAATTACATTTTGATCATTGCTGAGAAATTACAATGTTTACATTAAAAAAATCGCTGCAAATAACCCCTCGACTGCTGCCTATCGATTTCACCAAACCATGGTGGCAGATCGTCGTTAATCAAAAAAGACTGGCAACGGCCATTGCTATGCTCACCATGGCGCCGCATATTTTTTGGAGCATCAGCCCATTTTTGATAACCTATGTTTTCGAATGGATCAGCCTGTCCGCCTGTTTGGTAATATTTACTATATGGTTTATCATCAATATATCTGAAGCTTTAGGGTATCGTTTAAATGCGCAATTTCAACTTCAAATTATACACAGTATCCATCAAAATGCGCATCAGCAATTGTTAGTTATCGATCCGCGTTATCACACTCATCGCTCGAGCGGCGCTATTTTGGGCAAAATCGATCGCGCAGCGCGAGGCTATGAAGATTTATTAGATCAACTATTGCTTGAATTTTCTCCTATATTGGTAGGTCTGGTCACAACTATAGCGGCCTTAGCGTACTATTCACTTTGGCTCATGGTGATCGTTACTTGCTTATTTGCTGCTATCATCATCAGCGGATATTACTTTGCCACGAAAATCTCGACACCTCGGGAAAAAAAATTCATTAGCAGTGATGATGCTTTTCGCGCAACAGCGGTAGAAAATTTAGCGCAGGTGCAATTGGTGCGAGCGACTTTTGCCAGCGACCACATGAGCGATAAGTTGACAGCCAATATTAAGAACAACATGCAAAATGAAGGCAGCCTCTGGATTTCTTACACCTACGCCAACTTGCTATTAAGGACGATATATTTAATAGCGCTCTTTGTGGTGGTAGTGGTGCTGCTATGGCAAATTAATGCCGGCAGTACAACAATCGTCTCCGCCACAGCTTTAGCAATTGCTTATCTGCGTAATACCCAGCTGCTGCTTAGGATTATCGGACCATTTCGACGCTATATGCGCGGTTTAAATGCGGTAAGAGATCTGTTTGCCTTCATTCCTAGCTTTGACAAGCAGACTTATCCGGTGCTTGGGCGCAGTGATATGCCAATTATTATCTCCGAGGCCATTACGATAAAAGCGGATGGTATTTCTTTTGACTATGAGACCGCAAAGCTATTTAATGATCACAGCCTGCTTTTAAGCTGTGATCAACTAGAAGACAATAAGCTTTATGGCATCATCGGAGCATCTGGAAGCGGTAAAACAACATTGCTATCTATATTAGGTGGACAGTTAAAGCCTGATGTCGGCTGTGTTTTAATTAATAACATTGATATCTATAACGTGACCGAAAGCGCTCGCCGTCGTTTGATCGCAATGCAGGGACAAATAGCATCCACCATTCAAGGATCTGTTAAATATAACCTCCTTTTTGGTTTACCCGAGGATCATGGATATAGCGACGATAATTTATTTGCCATCCTTGACCGTGTTGGTCTCCTTAGCGTTTTAAATGCTAATCAGGGATTATTAACTGAGCTGGGCGAGCGCGGGCTCAACCTCTCTGGCGGACAACGTCAGCGAGTCAATTTTGTGAGTCTCTATTTACGAGCAAAATATTTTCGGCCTCCCGTCATTTTAATCGATGAGCCCACCAGTAGCCTCGATGAAATCAGCGAATCTTTTATCACCGACATGATCTCAGAGCTCGCCAGGCATTCATTAACCCTGGTGATCGCCCACCGACTTAAGACTGTTGAAAATGCGGTAGGGCTCATAGATTTATCGCTTTTATCACAGGAAAAAAATATTGCGGCTTATTCATTGCCGGAACTAGAACAACGCTCGGCTTATTATCGACAATTAGCATCGGGAAAAATTCGTTTAGATAGCTAAAGGAAGCTTTGGCATATCCTTTTAAAGAGGATTTTCCAAATATTAAAATTAGATTCTAGCGATCTGAGGGATGTTATCAAAATCAGAATCTCTCGCAAAGAGAACAAGGCTGTGTTGCCAAACAAGCGCCGCGATCCATATATCATTGGTAGGAATAGGTTTTCCCTTCTTTCTCAGTGATGCATAGATATCAGAATAATAATGAGTGGTTTGCTCATCAGGACAAAGCACAAATACCCCTTGTTCGTTTAAAAACCTATTCAAAATACCTTCATTTTTTAAAAGACGAGAACCATACGCAAATCCGGCTCTTAACTCGGCAAGTACTATTAATGGAATATAAATTTCTGATGATGACTCAACAACTTCAACTGCCCTTTTATCGCCTCGACAAAGATCGGTATAGCGATTTGAATCAATAGCTATTTTCACTTCCAAATATCCGAATCAATAGTTTTTTGCGCTTTAACTTCACTTTCTAAAGCCTTTGCTTCTTTGTCGCTCAAACTGCCGACGAGATAACTTAAATCTCTGAGATGGCGAATTTGCTCATTACTGCCAATAGCCAACGCCTCTACCACAACCTCATTCAGGCTTTTTCCCTCATCCTTCATACGCTTTCTGAGCACGCGATCAATATTTGCAGGGATGTTTCTGATCGTATATTGTCTTTTTGCATTCACCATCTTGAATGCAATGTATGCATTTATTGCATGCATGTCAAGTAATGTGATCTCATCATCAGATCTAGGATTTTTTTTGATTTTGAAATGGTTGATAAATAAAAAATTCGGAAAACCTTTTATGCGTATAATAGCTTTATTTTTTATTCTCGCCTCGGCTTTGCTCAATGCCTCGGATCAAGAGATTGTAATCTTTCATTCAACGATTGATGACACCGATCATGTATGCGAAAAAGCTAAGCTTATCGAATCATCACCGTATTTTTCAGCGCTGTTTTCAAGTGGTATGAAAGATAGTGAACAGACGCGCTTTGATATGGAATACTCATCCGAGGCTATCGAAGCATATTTAAAATTTATCAAGCAAAAAGAAAAAAAATTCGCATTTATGATCCACCATCAGTCTTTTGATCTTTACTGCGAACTTAAAAACCTCGCGGAAAAATATTTACAAGACAATTTAAAAGTGGCGCTTTCAAATGCAGACATCCCTATAGCAAAACATGAATTGCTTACAGCTTTTGATTTTGCCGTGCTCTATGAGGACGAAAAATTGATAGAGAACATTTTTGGAAAAATAAAAAATGCACAACTTTATCAAAATCTGGAATTGGTCACAAGAATTCTCCAACTCATAAAAAATAAAAATCAATTTATCATAAAGCATTTTGGAAAAATGTCTCGAGGAAATTCTTCTTTTTTCAAATCTACAGTCTCCCATATTGAGCTTGAGCGAATGGCCTCCTCAAAACTGCTTCTAAATTTTAGAGCCCAAAAAACCTGCTACTGGAAATGGTTTCCTTTCGAAGAAGAGGAATCCACAGACATCTACAACAGGATCTATGCTATCGGAGGCCCTTTAGATAAGCTTGATAAACTCACAGGCAAACATTCTCGAGAATATGAATACGAGCATCGGCATGAATGTCCGGATGGTGAATGGCCGTTCTTATCATGGGGTAATGGTGATAAAAACAGCACAGTCGCCTGTTTGCTTGATCCACCCATGCGAAGTGTAAAAAAAACCGCTTTAAATGGTGAAAAAATAACTTTTACCATTAAAGACATTCAGAATCTGCTCACCAAAGCTATTTCAAGCCTGATCAAAAACACCGATTTTTGCGGCACAAAAAATGTCCTTAGCCCAGAATTATTTTTGCAAACGGTAATGGAATGGGCCGAAGATATCTTACCGTTTATGGTGAATACTGAGATCGATAAAACAGCATGGTCATTCCCCTATGACCAAATCATGATCCGAGAATTAGATGGCCCTTTTATGTTCGACCCGGATTTAGAGCTAATAAAGGTCAAGTTTTATCGCGCCGAGATGTATGGATCTGGCGCTCATGGAGGTTGCGAATATCCAAAGCCGGTATACCAATTTTATATCGAACTAGATAATGGCGAACCCATTAATAGCGGTTGGATTAAAACAGAAAAATATAAGCACAGTATTCCTAATTTTATGTGGCGCCCGCATCCTGTTGAGGATCTGATGAACAAAGATAACTGGAAGCTCACCGAAAAATCCGACAACCCAGAAGTAGACGTGTCTACAATCTATGACATCTATATAGAGTCATTGAGAAATTAAAAAATCTATAAATATAAAAAATTAGCCAGACTGATGACAAGCCATACAGCTGATCGCAGAGTTAAACATCATAGGTCTTGGCGCGTAAGTATCACTATGCCTTTATAGATTTTTTAATTTCTCAATGACTCTAGTTTTTTTTACACTTGCATGAATGCGCTTATGATGATGCTATCGCGTGAATAGATAGGCTGGTAAGAGATTTTTATGAAGATATTAAAAGTATTGTTATTGTCGTTTTTTATTTTTGGTTTTTTTGCTTGTGCATTTCTTGCTATTGCAAGCGCGCCCGCAAAGAGAGCAAGCAATGTAAGGACAAAAGAGGCGATCGAAGCTGATGATTTTTTTTGGAAGCATTTTCACAAAGGCGATTATGACAAAATCGATGAGATCTTGACGAGGCTTAAATCGGCATTTTTAAAAGATCCAAATGACGCCACTACTATTTCTCACATAGCATTTACCCATGTTTGGCGCCTCTCTGAGCGAATCCGTTTGGCAAATATCCTCCCCAATATTACTGATGATGCCGTGCTCGCTGTGCAATATTTCGATGAAGCTCTTCGACTCAATCCTAAGGATGCGCGCGTCAAAGGATTCTTGGCGGATATGGAAATGGCTGCTGGCACTATATTTCATGATGAGAAAAAGGTGAGAAAAGGCTATTTTTTAGGCCTTGAAGCAATCGATGAATGGCCAGAGTTTAATCTTTTTACTGTGGGCTATCCTTTGAGTACTAAAAAAGCGAACAGCGAGAAATTTAAAGAAGCTCTCGAATGGCAGTGGAAGACTTTGGAGAGGTGTGCTGAAAAAAAACTTGATCGAGAGAATATAGATTATAAGAGCGTAATGAATAATGAAGAACGCTCAAAAAAGGTACGCAAAAAAAGCGTATGTTGGAATTCTGAGATAGCACCACATAATTTTGAAGGTTTTTTCTTAAATATGGGCGATATGTTATTAAAAGCCGG
>Ga0207081_1209_pt1 | contig 10344 bp, 6 predicted proteins | sample Alteio_BWMinHeat_59_FD_153524 | JGI IMG/M metagenome (GOLD analysis project Ga0207081, IMG submission 153524) | Enriched cells from forest soil in Barre Woods Harvard Forest LTER site, Petersham, Massachusetts, United States -... | ecosystem: Environmental > Terrestrial > Soil > Temperate forest >... | reverse complement strand
AGAGAATTTATGCGAATCAATCTTGTACGCTAGTGAGAATATACAATCAGTTGTTGTTATTAATAAAAATGGCAGGCCAGTTGAAGAAAAGGCTCGTGATGATTCTGATCTACTGTCAGATAAAAAAAACGAGATGTACTTTATGCAATGCGCATTGCAAATATCCATGGCTAAAGATTTTGACGAGGAATTTGGGCCTGTTAGTTTTACCATAACGGAGAGGAAGAATTCAAATTTTGTTTCAATACCATCTTTTTCTCATATCATATTAGCCAAAATGAAAAGAGGCATGGACCAAGCAGCACTGCTTAACAAGATTAAGAAGATAATAAGAAATTTTGAAGCTCATAACAGAGAATTATCTGTACGGAAAGGTGACCAGATTTGAACTTGTATGATATGAAAACAATTCATTGTTGCAAGTGTGACAAATTTATAGGCGAAATTGAATGTGATGCAGTTGTATTTTCAAAATGTGGGCAATGTGCCAACCCATTACCAGAAAATGATGATAAAGCACTATATACAATAAACAAATATAAAATAAATCCTAAAAGTTTAGAGCTAGTCACTGCATAGCATACATTCCCTAAATAGAAATTCAAAATAAAAAATTTTCTCTAAGAATATACCTGGATCGTTAAATATCAATTGGGAAGATAAAATAGAGGATTCTTCCTTATACCTTAAGTAAGACAAATGCGTACCTAGTATTGCAGAGTGGTTCTGTAATCGTGTGGCTTGTCAGCAACCAACGAGTAAGTGAGGCGCACAAACGCTGATTCACGGATGTTACTCCCGTGTGTTGATCAAGTCACTAATTTGTTATTGATCTTATTTCTGGGCCCACTCTTAGTAAGATAGGTTCAGATCTAGTGGTAATAGAAAAATCATATAGAATCAAGATCAGTAACATTATTCTATTATAGCCTTTACCACGTGACGATCAAACACAGACACAGCCTCTTTAATGATTGTGAGTATGATATGATGTGATGGACAAGATTTACAAATGATGCACACCCAATCTTCAACAAACATTGTAAACGAAATAAACTATGAGCCAAAGAGTTACTTGGTTTTAGAAGGATATGAAACAAATAATTCAAAATTGGTACATAAATTCAACAAATACATGTCAGATATTAGAATTGAAGTTGAAATCTTAAAGGTTAGAACATCGCAGAGAGATAACGAAGGAGTGCAAGAACGTATTTCCAGGATAGATAGAGCAATTTCTGGCATTACAGACATGTTATTAGAATATGTAGAAAAGTCTGGCAAACGTGAAATCATCCTATCTTAAAATCACAAAGAATTATTTTAACTAAATCCTGCTCTACTAATTATTGAAATGTTTAGAGTTTTCATTTTCTAAATTGATTTTATCATTTCAACGTATGATTTACCATATATCATCTTTAAGAGAACACATAGAACATCTGGACGTTGATAGCAGTAATTTGTTTCAAGATAATTCTTCCCAAGCAAATTGGTCAACTGTTTTGATGCAGATTTGTCAATAGAGCCAAGGATTTTGTCTATACCTACCTTGAGGAGCGTAAAGTCCAATGTGTTACAATCATCATGTTGTGACATGTTATGTCATATTGCTTGATTGATGATAAAAGTTGAGGAAGTTTTTACAAAATTAAGATTCCACTTTGGAATTATTTGCATTTTATGGTGTCAAACTTTGTAAACTTGCCTTAAGCGAATTTCTTGTTTGATATTAACTGGAGTAGTGAGTCTGCACTGGATTTAATTACAGACAATCTATTTCTGGGCCGGTAATTGACAAGACCTGACTACAGATCTTATCTGTGTTTACTTTTGAGACCTGTTACTTGACGCTCATTACGTGGTATACTTTTCAAGGGAATATAGGATATTAATCAGCATGACTATACCAAAGATAACAAAGAGTAATGGAAGTTTTATCTTTAGATTATCTACTGTTGATTTATGCCTCCGTATAACAAAGTAAGAAATTACCGAGTAGATGGCAGTAATAGCAATGCATCTTGTAACAAGTGCCTGAGCAAGACCAGATGATAAGATATCCACCATAAAGAGAATGTTGCGTACAAGGTTAATGAAGATGGCGTATGATTATTTTTAATTCATATTTGCATTTTGAATTAAAGTTATCCATTTGTTATTTCCTTCAACTTTAATTCCTGCCATGTCAGAAGGTGTCTTTCCGTCTAATGCCATGTAATATCGAATGTTATGATTTGTTGGAAAGAACTTGTTTTTAAAAACGCTTCAAGTTTGGCATCATCTTTTGTCTTATGGATAGATACACTGCTGCAACAGCTACAAAAATAATTACCAAGCTAAATGAAAATGGAAATTCTGGAATTGATGGTGGAACAGATGTATTTACTATAGGATTACCTGTAAACGTTCCTTGATTATTGAATATTGCACCACTTAAATCGTAGATGATGCCAAGGTTGTTAGTGATACCAGAGTTGTTGATGGTACCTGAGCTGGTGATGATTCCGTTAGGGTTGTTGTTAATGGTACCTATGTTGTTAAGGGTACTGGTAGAGTCGATTGTAATGATACCTGAGTTACCGATGCTGTGATCTAATAAGTTGTTAATGGTGCCACCGTTGGCAACTGTGATGGTGGTGCCTGAGCTGATAGTTTCTTTGCTATTACCACCTACGGTGAGAGTGCCACCGGAACTGACAGTTTCTGTTTTGTGGCCACCTATGGTGATATTTTCGTTCTTGTCTACGGTTTCTGTTCTGGAGCCATGTATTGTGATGGTTTCGTTATGGTCTACAGTTTCTGTTCTAGAGCCATGTATGGTTATGGTTTCTTTACCGTTGATGGTCTCTGTTCTGTCATGATGTATGGTTGTGGTTTCGTCATGGTCTACAGTTTTTGTTCTCTGACCAGTTATGGTGATCTTTTCGTTGCCGTCGACAGTCTCTGTTCTTGAGCCATGTATTGTTATGGTTTCTTTACCGCTAACAGACTCTGTTCTGTCGCCATGCATGGTGATGGTTTCGTCACCGCTGACAGTTTCTGTTCTCTGACCAGTTATGACAATGTTTTCGTTGCCGTTGCCAGTTTCCATATTGTTATCACTTATTGTGATAGTGTTGTCACCATTGAAAATTTCATTAGAGTTGCCACTTAGGGTGAAAAGAGAGTTACCGCTGATAGTTTCTTTGGCGGTGCCACTCATGGTCATGGTGCCGCCGTTAAGGTTGAAGATGCCGCCATTAATATCAAGTAAACCAGTATCGCTTAGATTGATAGAGCCGCCGTTGACAGTAAGAGTGCCGCCGTTGACAAGTGAGCCTGCGCCGTTGATATCAACACTGCCGCCATTGACAAATGTTCCTCCGCCGTTGACAGTAATACCACCACCGTTGGTAGGTGTGCCGGCGCCGTTGACAGTAATACCACCACCGTTGTCAAGTGTGCCGCCACCGTTGACAGTAATACCACCACCGTTGGTAGGTGAGCCTGCGCCGTTGACAGTAATACCACCACCGTTGTCAAGTGTGCCGCCACCGTTGACAGTAATACCACCACCGTTGGTAGGTGAGCCTGCGCCGTTGATGATGATACCGCCGGAATTGGTGATGGTGCCTATGATGTTCAATTCTATCCCAGATATGGTAAGTGTCTCTCCAGAATTAATTGTCAATGATGATACAGTACATGTGTTAGAGGCATCAAATGTACCACCTATTGCTACACATGATGGTCCATCAGAAATGGTTCCGCCTGTAGCATGTGCGTCTTGAATTAAAAATGATAGAACAAATACTAGAACCGCAAATACCGGAAGAATTAGAATTTTTTTCAAATGCCCAACCCCATGGTAAGTAAAAAATAATAGTATTTACAGATGATCTTTCATTTTTGGAAAGCTTCCAAACTTGCACTTAATCTTATTTTCTTTAAAATAATTCAATGAAATAGGTATGAAATCATTCATAAATGTTGAATCGAATCCTGTAAGATTTGCTACAAAACTTTTTTCCGGATTTTTATTTTATAATTTAATGTGAGTTGTGATCCTTGCCAGTGTTATCATGATTAACTCCACTGTCTGACTTGTCCTCATGGTCTGCAAACTTGTGTATCTCGATGTGACCCTTGACGGTTCCAGTGTTTTGGTATACTACTTTACCAGAACTGTCAGTTATTGTAATTGAAAATACATCATGGTTTCCAGTCTTGTCAGGGTCTGTTATGGTTGCGATAAAGGTATAGTCTTTGTGGTTTTTACCCGAATCTCCAGTTCCAGAAATTGTTGCCTGTGTCATACTTGTATCCTCCGATAAAAATAAGACACTGTCACTGTGAAGCTTTATCTTTGCAGACTTGTCTTGATAATCTAGATTACCTTTTGTTGCGCCTTTGTTAATATCTGACCTTACCTCAAATGAGAAGTCGGTACCCTTTCCAATGTTACCTCCTCCTGTTACCCTGCCGTTTGTTGGATCTGCAATAGCACCTGGATCAGAAATTATACCAACTGCTGGATTTACATCAAATGGGCCATTGTCGGATATGGTCATGGTCATTTTATTTCCACTGACATGAACTGGTATGCTCACCCATGTGCCTCCAACTAGCTCAAAGTAATGTGATTGAGTGTGAAGTGTTGTAGGCGATGTTATGGTAACAGTGACAGATGTTACCGGGGCAAAATTGGTAATTGACCACGAGAAGAATCCAAGTGGATATGATCCTGGTGGCGGAGGTGTTGGAAGGCTTGATTGCGGTATGGAATCAAGTGATGTAAATCCGCCGTTGCTTGTGCTAAATGTTATCTGTCCTGTGCCAGTTGGCGATGGCAAAGTACCTGTTGATGATACTAATACGGTCTGCGTGAGAGCAGAAGACGTACTGGCTAAATTGGTTGTGTCACCTGAATATGCTGCAGTGATTTGGTGTGATCCTACTGCAAGTGTAGATGTGGTAAATGTCGCGGTGCCCGATGATATTGTGACAGGTGGTTGAGCTTTTCCATCAATAGTAAATGTTACAGTGCCAGTTGGGTGCCACCAATTAGGAGTAACAGTAGCTGTGAATCTTACTTGTTGACCAAATACGGATGGATTCTGTGATGATGAGATTGATGTGGCAGTTCCATAAGTGGTTGTACCTCCAGGCTCATTGGTATAGGTACCAGTGTTGTGAGTATGACTTCCTACATCACTGATAAAGGCACCAAAGTTGACAAATGTACCGGCGTTGTTAATCGTACCACCAGTCTCATTGGTATATGTGCCATGGTTGGATATTGTCCCTCCAACCTCATTGTTTATGGTACCAGTGTTTGAGATTGTTGCACCAACTGCATTGGTATATGTACCAAAGTTGTTACAGACACCATTGTTGAGTATTGTCCCTCCAGAGAGATTGTTGTATGTACCATTGTTGATTAGTGTTGCACCAACCTTGTTGTCTATTGTGCCAGTGTTGTTGATTGTACCATCATTGAGGTAGGTGCCAAAGTTGACACAGCCACCTGCGTTGTTGATTATACCACCGCCGAGGTTGTTGTATGTGCCATTATTGATTAGTGTGGCACCAACCTTGTTGTCTATTGTGCCAGTGTTGTTGATTGTACCATCATTGAGGTAGGTGCCAGCGTTGACACAGCCACCTGCGTTGTTGATTATACCACCGCCGAGGTTGTTGTAGGTGCCATTGTTGGTTAGTGTTCCACTAGCATTGTTGTTTAATGTGCCACCGTTGTTGATTATACCACCAGCTGCATTGTTATAGATGCCATTGTTGGAACAGACACCTGCGTTGTTGATTATACCACCGCCGAGGTTGTTGTATGTGCCATTATTGATTAGTGTGGCACCAACCTTGTTGTCTATTGTGCCAGTGTTGTTGATTGTACCATCATTGAGGTAGGTGCCAGCGTTGACACAGCCACCTGCGTTGTTGATTATACCACCGCCGAGGTTGTTGTAGGTGCCATTGTTGGTTAGTGTTCCACTAGCATTGTTGTTTAATGTGCCACCGTTGTTGATTGTACCTCCAGCTGCATTGTTATAGATGCCATTGTTGACACATCCGCCTGTATTGTTGATTGTACCACCAGAAAGATTGTTGTAGGTGCCATTGTTGATTAGTGATGCTCCAGCCTTGTTGTCTATTGTGCCAGTGTTGTTGATTATACCACCACCCTCATTGTTGTAGGTACCAAAGTTGACACATGCACCATTGTTGAGTATTGAACCACCAGACTTGTTGGTGATGGAACCAGTTGCAGCTATTGTGATTGTTGCACCAGCTTCATTGTTGTAGGTGCCAAAGTTGACACATGCACCATTGTTGAGTATTGAACCACCAGACATGTTGGTGATGGAACCAGTTGCAGCTATTGTGATTGTACCTCCAACATTGTTGGTATAGGTACCAAAGTTGACACATGTACCGGCGTTGTTAATCGAACCACCAGACATGTTGGTGATGGAACCAGTTGCAGCTATTGTGATTGTTGCACCAGCTTCATTGTTGTAGGTGCCAAAGTTGACACAGCCACCTGCATTGTTGATCTTACCACCAGACTTGTTGTCTATTGTACCAGTGCTAGCTATTGTTATTGTACCACCAGCTTCGTTGGTATAGGTACCAAAGTTGATGCATTGACCAGCGTTGTTGATTGCACCGCCAGACTTGATGTCTATGTTGCCAGTGGTTGTTATCGTTATTGTACCTCCAGACAGATTGTTATAGGTGCCATAGACGTTACATGCACCAGAGTTGTTGATTGCACCACCAGACTCGTTGGTGATGACGCCAGTCTTGGTTATTGTAATTGTACCTCCCTGATTATTGTTATAGGTGCCAAAGTTGACACATGCACCAGAGTTGACAATCGAACCTCCAGAGAGATTGTTGTAGGTGCCATTGTTGATTAGTGTTCCACCGGCATTGTTGTTTAATGTACCAGAGTTTGATACGGTGCCTCGAGCTGTAATGTTATAGTTACCATTGTTGTTGAATGTGCCGCCTTTTCCGATGTTACAAGCGCCGGCGATGTTGACAATACCATTGTTGATAATAATTCCGCCAGAGTTGATAGAGTATGCAGCACCAGGGCTGACAGTAAATGTACTGCCAGCATTGATGGTTATAGTACCCGAGTTGGTTGAGGTTCCTGTAGTTATCAAATTAATCTTTGGGAAAACTGAATTATCTACTGTCAACGTATCACCTGGAGGCAACGTAAGATTGTTGACAGTGCATGTTTCAGCGTTTGGATCCCAAATGCCAGAAAGTGGAGATGCTTCACATGATGCTTGATCCTTCAAGTCAATATTTGGCGAAGCTACTGTAACAGTAAAGGGTGCACTTGCTGTGATACCAGGATTTGTGGTTTCATGTCCACTAAATGATGCAGAAAATGGTGCAATTACATTAGCTGGAATGACAGTTGTACCTGTAAAGCTTCCAGAGTTATCAGTTGTTAGATCCGAAAGAATGCTGGTGCTAGATTCGGTAAAATCTATTTCAACTTGAGCATTAGGATCATATCCAGAACCAGTGAGTGTGAGTTGAGTTCCTGGTGGACCTGAAGATGGCTTTACAATAAGAGTTGGTGTGAGAGGTAATGGTTGTACTGTTATTCCACTAGATACCGTTACTGTTGTACCACCAGTATCAAAAATTATTATGGAAAGTAATTTGGTACCGCTAGAGGCATATGTATGACTGCCACTAATGTCAAAACCTCCAGTGGGACTTGCTGATATGGTTGGTGCATTGGTTAGAGTACCGTCGCCCCAATTGATTGTGGCAGTAAAGTCACTTGCTGCAGCATTTGGATTGGCATCAGTGAATTGAGCTACTGTACCTGTGAATGCAACTCCCTGGGCAGCATTGATATTTGTAGGAGTGGCTGTTAGTTGAGCATCTGTTACACTAGCACTTCCTGTAGCTGTAGCTGTTGAGCCACCACCATTGATGATTATGGAAGTAGAGTAGGATCCTTCTTCAGAATATGTATGAGATCCTGTAACATCAAAACCTCCCGCGGGATTTGCTGATATGGTTGGTGCATTGGTTAGAGTACCGTCGCCCCAATTGATTGTGGCAGTAAAGTCACTTGCTAGAGCATTTGGATTGGCATCAGTGAATTGAGCTACTGTACCTGCGAAAGAAGTACCCTCTACAGTAGTGATGGGTAATGCTGTGGGTGTAATTGGTTGTACAACATTGGCTACGTCTACAACTGTTGTCACTGCACCACCAACATCAATAATTATTATGGAAGGCTGATATGAACCTCCTACAGAATATGTATGAGTTCCTGTAACATCAAAAGCTCCAGTGGGACTTGCCGATATGGTTAGTACATTGGTTGGAGTACCGTCGCCCCAATTGATTGTGGCAGTAAAGTCACTTGCCACACCATTTGGATTGGCATCAGTGAATTGAGCAACAACTGTATTTGTGAGTGCAACTCCCTGGACAGCATTAATATTTTTTGGTGCAGATGTAAGTTGAGCATCTGTGATACTAGCTTGGCCTGTAACAGTAGCTGTTGAGCCATCACCATTGATGATTATGGAAGTAGAGTAGGATCCTTCTTCAGAATATGTATGAGGTCCTGTAACATCAAAACCTCCAGTTGGACTTGCCGATATGGTTGGTGCATTGGTTAGAGTACCGTCGCCCCAATTGATTGTGGCAGTAAAGTCACTTGCTACAGCATTTGGGTTGGTATCAGTGAATTGAGCTACCTTGCCAGAAAAAGGGATGCCTTCAGTAGAGGCTATGTTCATACCTGTTACTGTAAGTGTAGCTGCATGTACATCTTGAATTGAATATGACAGAACAAAAACTAGCAAAATGGCAAATATTGGAAGAACTAAAATTTTATTCAATGCCCAGACCCGCAGTAAGTAAAAATTAGTAGTATTTACAGATGATCCTCCATTTTTGGAAATGATCAGATTCATACATAATGAAACTTAATCTGAATCACAAGGTTTGAGTCCTGTAAGGCTCACTACAAAAATCCTTTCTCTAATTTTTTATTTTAAAAATTAATCCTAGTTTCTAAAAACTCTTGAAGCCTGGTATCATCTTTTGTCTTATACCAAGATACACTGCTGTTACTGCAACAAATATTATTACCAAGCTAAAGGAAAATGGAAATTCTGGAATTGATGGTGGCTGAGGATTGCAATCGCTCGATGTGGTCTGGGCGGGATTTCCAGTGAAAGTTCCAGCATTGAGAATTGTGACGGTCCCTATTACACTGCCACAGTTCTCATTGAAAAAAGTGCCAAGTCCATTGTCTATACCAGTAGTGAATGAACCGCTATTGTCCAGATTAATTGCGCCAAAATTTTCTATATTCTGAAAATTGACAATGCCTTCACTGCTCGTGCCAGTATTTCCTATATTTATGGTTCCAATATTGGTGAATGCGGTTCCCCCATTGCCGATACCTACATCGTTAGGATTGGAATTGTCTATGTAGATTAGGCCGGAATTGGAGACTGAACCGGAATTGGAAAATTGACCGGGACTGGTGATGACTAGCATACCACCGCCATCAATCTTGAGAGTTGATCTTGTATCAGTTGCCAGTCGGGAAGATACCACAAGTGTGACTCCTGATGGGATCTCCAAAGTGGAATCCTGCTTTATCAAGAAATCTCCTGTCAGTGGGTTGGTGCAAGGTACACCAGGTGCCAAAGAGAAGCCAGTCGAAGTTGTAACATGTATACCTGTGACAGCACCAGTAACTGCGCCGCAGTACACATCAGTTATTGGTGCACCTGTGAATAGACTGCCAGTGTTTACCACAGTGATTAGTCCGTAATTGTTCAAAGTGGCAGCGTTAATGATAGATTCAAAACCAGATGGGCTGATGTCATTGATTATTCCATAATTCGAAATAGTTCCGATTTGGTTGAAGAGACTTATAGCGTGATTTGTACTTTCTGCGATTATTGTTCCATAATTGGAGATGGTGCCTCCTCCAGTATTTTCTATGCCGCCGGTTCCGCCATTTTTGTTTTTAATATCAATTATGCCATAGTTGAGCAATGTTCCTGAATTGGTAAGAGTCCATCCAGGAGCACTAGGCGAGTTTATAGCAAGTGTTGCTCCAAATGGAATCTCCAATGTGTCTCCTGAGTTAATAGTGTAATGTGATGCCAGTGTGCAAATGCCTGAACTCCATGACCCTCCGATGGTACCACATACCGACGAATCAAGGACAGTTGGAGTCACTGCGTAGGCATTTGGTATGGATGAAACAAATGGTGCAGTCTGTATTGTGGAGAAGAATTCATGAGTTTGAGGCAACGTCGATTGTAACGGTAATTT
>Ga0207081_1208_pt1 | contig 10380 bp, 12 predicted proteins | sample Alteio_BWMinHeat_59_FD_153524 | JGI IMG/M metagenome (GOLD analysis project Ga0207081, IMG submission 153524) | Enriched cells from forest soil in Barre Woods Harvard Forest LTER site, Petersham, Massachusetts, United States -... | ecosystem: Environmental > Terrestrial > Soil > Temperate forest >... | reverse complement strand
TTTTTTGCCAAATCTTTCCCAAAGAGAGTTCAGCTATGAATAAAGGTGTTCCAAGTAAAAAAGTGAAAGCCAAAAATAATGCGATGAAGGCCCCTCCGCCATTTTGCCCTATCATGTAGGGTAGTTTCCAAATAGTGCCGAGGCCAATGGCCGAACCACTGGTTGCAAAGATGATGCCAAGCCGTGAGTGCCATCGTTCTCGCATATAACTAACCTGGAACTGATTGAACGCGTTTTATTAACACGTAGAAAATAGATAGAGGAACCACAGAGCGCATGAGCATGAGCCACACCTGGTATATCAGTTTCATCTTTTGCTCGCCTAAAAAACCATAGAGCCTATCCTTTGCAGGCATACGGTAAGCGATAAAGATCGATGTAAATAGAGCCACTATGACCAAAAGCAGGTCTGCCACCTCATTGATATCGGATAAGGTGAAAATGCTTTTTTTTGTGAAGAGCGACGGGAATACCTAGTAAAAATGCCAGTAAGGCACTAGCTAATACAGCCTTTTTTCTATCGATCGAAAATAGGTCGGTCAAATTTAGCACCGCCACTTCAAACATGGCGATAGAGGAGGTGAGAGCGGCAAATAAGAGAAGCGTGAAAAAAACCGCAGCTAACACCATAGATCCTGGCAAGAGTTCAAATACAAAAGGCAGGGTCTTAAAGATCAAACCTTCTCCGGATTCTGGAGGAAAATTAAAAGTAAAGATCATGGGAAATATGGTTAGTGCGATCAAGACAGATGCTAAGAGATTAGCGCACACCACAGCTGCCGCCATTTTTTAAAATATCAGCATCAGACTTAAGATAAGCTCCATAGGTTATATTTGCTCCATAACCAACGCTTAAAGTAAATAGCGCCAAAGCCAAAGCCTGCACTACCCCTTCTGCCGAGAGCTTGGAAAAATCCGGGTAGATGATGTAAAAAAGCCCTTGTTCAAAGCCAGAGAGCTGGATAGCAAAAGCACAAAGTCCAATGAGCACGATAAAAAGGGTGGTGGTCATGAATTTGCTATAGCGCTCGATTCCACGGTTTAGACCTTGATTTAATATGGCAGCATTTAGAGCTATAAATATCGCTTGAAATAATAGATTCAAACCAAAATCTTCTCGCAGATAATCAAAACTCGTAGCTATTTCTTTGGCGCTGAGCCCACGAAAGGAATCTGTGATGGCTATGACAATATATGCAAGAGCCCATCCGGAGACCACACAATACCAACCCAAAATCAAAAAAACGACTAAAACAGTGAGCCATCCAACAATCCCCCATCCCTTCTTGGCATTCGAAAAAGTGCTAAAGGAGGATACTACACCGCGCTGGCTCCTTCTGCCTAAGCTCACTTCGCCTACAAAGAGTGGAAAGCCGATCAAAAAATTAAAAGCTATGAACAAAAGTAAAAAAGCTCCGCCTCCATTTTGTCCAATTACGTAGGGAAGTTTCCACATAGCCCCAAGGCCTAAGGCGCTACCTAGTGAAGCTAAGACAAATCCTATTTTGGAGCTCCAATTTTCATGGGGCTTGTTGCTCATAAAGATCTCGATATTACATTTAAATCGTTTGATATGGGTTTTTCATAAATTTGTCATCCCGGTGTCTTGAATTACGCTGTAATACTGGGTTCCATCAAGGGCTGGCACGGGGGCCAGCCCCTACTAAATCATATTTGATCAAAATACCGTATATACGATTTGGCGTAACTACAAAAATATTATTGATTAAAACGTTTGGGATATTAGTGGGTATAAAACATGGAGAATATGAATCTTAAAAAGAGAGCTCAAGAAATTTTAAAACGGCTTAAAAAGCAATTTCCAAATGCAGAGATCGAGCTCGTCTATGAGCCGGGAAATGCTTGGCAGCTTTTGGTGGTAGTGATGCTCTCTGCACAGACCACGGATAAAAAGGTCAATGCTATCTCTAAATCCCTATTTAAGCGCTTTCCTGATCCTAAAGCGACTTCAAAGGCCACATCTCTAGAAGTAGAGCCCTATTTAAAAAGCATCGGTCTATTTCGCAATAAGTCTAAAAATCTCATCGCTACGGCAAAAAAGATCATGACCGATTTTCATGGATGCGTACCAAAGACCAGAGATGAGCTTGAAACCTTGCCGGGTATTGGCAAAAAAAGCTCGGCGGTGGTGGTGTCTAACGTCTTCTCAGAGCCTGCTATGGCGGTCGATACTCACGTCACTAGGGTTTCTCGGCGCTTGGGACTGACTGACAGCCTAAATCCAGAGCAGATCGAAAAAGAGCTGACTGCGCTGTGGTCCAAAAAAAATCTGTTTTCAGCCCACAACACCTTGGTCCTTCACGGCCGATATATCTGTGTAGCTAGAAAGCCTCACTGCACGAAATGCCCGCTCTTTGACATATGCCCGCGGATAGGGGTTAAAAGCTTTAAATAAAAAAAAGAAGGCCCAAAAAAGACCTTCCAGAATTAAATATGAATGAGTTTGAGTATTATTGAATGTTATCGATAATGCTTTTCAGCCTCAGAGCCGCTGGAATCCTAGTTAACAGCAGCCAATTACTATTATCAAATGCTGTGATTGCTAGGTTCGTGCACTCATCATTAGTAAGAACATAAAGAACCTGTTTTGCAGGAAAATTAGGGTCGTTGAGATTATTAATAATATCAATCGCTTGTCCTCGAAGAACCTCATTGTTTAGAACATAGATCATTTGTCCACGAAAATTATCGTCGCCATTAATCTCTTTAAATTTTTTCATCAGATCGCCGCCGCTATAAATAATACCAATCGCTCGGTTTACAACAGACATTACCTGTGGATCATGCTCAGGCGCTCCTGCTGGCACGGTGGGAATATTTGGCTCAAATTCTTCTTCAGTATTTGGATCCGGTGACATGAAACCGGAATTAAAAATATTTTTTTTCAGCTCAGAAAGATCCGTGTCATTTTTAAGCAGCACATTATCCACATCTTGAGCACCTCTATCCATGCCAATTATACTAATGAAACTCGGGATGTGGAATAACTGCTGAGTTATTATAGCGAATACAGTGTCGATATCTTCAAGCTTCTCTTTTTCCTTTGGAGCTACTTTATTGATAATGATTCCAAATTCTGTATTTTTAGGAGCCATTTCCAGGACGGTTCTCATGGTTTCGATATCAGCATTCCTTAATCTGCCGCTCTCCAAGGTCATGACAAAAAGAATTTTTTCAGGGCGCAGCAATAAAGCTTTTTCTATCTCTTCAATGGCATGTTCTCTGTTATCTACATCAGATAGCCCTGGAGTATCGATGAAACTCCTTCCTTCATCATCATAGACTTCATATTTTTCAGTGAGTCCGTAACTAAAACTAATACCAGATTGAGCTTTTACTTCATCTATCAAAGAGTTTATGATAGTGCTTTTTCCAGTGCCAGGGTTGCCGGCAATCAAATAATAGCGTTGGAGATCACCAGAAATGGATATAAGAGAATAAAACATCAAGAAAATGCCAAATATACATTTTTTCATTTAAATAAAACTCCAATTGTTTATTTATTTGGACTTAGCTAAACCATATTTCGAATATTTGCTAGTCAGAAGCTAAAAAATTTTCTGGAGGCTTACATTTAAAGAAAAATTTTTTGCCCTTGAGTGCAAATCGCAAAGAGTAGGCGTGGAGCTTGTGCGGAGGTGCTTTTAAATTTTGATCAGCCTTCAAGGCGCGATAATGAGCATCAAAAATTTCATCATCATGACCGTAGAGCAGATCGTTTATTATCGGATGTCCGATCAACGACAGATGAGCTCTGATCTGGTGCTGTCTTCCTGTATAAGGCCTGCACATCAAGAGGGTCTTTGTGCGATTATCTAGAAGCTTTACGGGCCTTACGCGAGTAAATGCTTCTTTTCCATGCTTTTCATCTTTCATCATGCGTATTTTTACTAGTCCTGATCCGCGCTGCAGGGCCAAGGGAATTTTTATATCCATCGAATTTTTAACTACACCAAAAACCACTGCCAAATATGTTTTTTGAACGTGCTTGTGCATAAAAGCTTTTTTGAGTTCGATCTCAGTTTGTTTATTTTTGGCACACAGCACGAGACCGCTGGTATCCTTGTCGATTCGATGACAGGGATGGATCGCAACTTTCGGAAAATTTTTTTTGAGCCAATAGGTGAGGGTTTTATAAAAATGAAAGGCGGTGGGGTGAAGCGTGAGCCCAGATGGTTTATTTAATAGGAGAATATCATCATCTTCATAGACGATTTCGACCTTAAATGAAGAGATGTCATCTGAAATATCTGGTGAAAATCGTTTTAGTGTTATGCGCTCTCCGGTTTTGACACGGCGGCTCGGTTTTACTTTTTCGCAATCAATTAAAAAATCATTATTGCAGATGATCTTTTGGGCCTTGCTTCGGCTCAGGCGGCCGATCTTTCTTTTAAGATATTGATCAGCGCGTAGTCCCGCGAATTCTTTCGTAACCAAAAAATGATTTTCTAATAATGTCCTTAAGGAGATCATCGATAGCCACAAAATTTCAACTCATGCTTTAAGGCGCTTTTATCATCAATAGACCAGGCGTCATTGGCCACAAGCGTATCTTTTTTACCTAGGGCTTTGATAAAGAAGGAAAGTTCTGTGGGCTCTTTTTCATCGCCATAATCATAGTAACGCTCCATAATTGCTATTCGCTTCAAATCTCTTAATTCCTGCAAACTTGCAAATCTGGCGAAATCAGCACGAAACAGCATCTGTGCAGCATAAATTTCTTTCAGATAAAATTTTGCTTCGCTATTTATGGATCTGCATTTAAAATTTTCATAACGAGAGATGATGATGAATATAAGAACAGCACTGAGCGCTAATGCGATCACCATTTCAGATTTTTTTAGTCCTTTCCAAAAGCGATTTGCCACTGTATACCTTCAGGCCAAAATAGATTGAAATGAATCCATGCCATATCTAGTGGGTATGAAGCGCCATTTCAAGGGAGCAAATATGGCCCAAGCAAAAGCGCCGCCATTTACATTGTATGAATATCGACCTTCTCCATTTTGTATTGCCATAAGAATAGCGCTAAACGAAAGTGAGGTGCCATTTACACCGCGCGAAGTGGATTTAGATAAACCAAGGACAGCCGCCTTTTTAAAGCGAAGTCCTTTTGGGACCTTGCCGGCTTTAGTGGAACATCGCCCTGGAGGGGAGCTAGCAATATTTGAAACCACCGCCATTTTATTATTTTTAGCCGAACGCTTTGAAGATAAGTCACTTGGTTTTCATGATCTCGCAAGCAAGGCTTCAAGCCTTTCATGGCTGAGCTTTATGAGCACGGGCTTTGCGGTGGAGTTATGGGATGCTTTAAAAGAGAGCCAGGAGCATTTGCAAAAAACCTCTTCGAAAGATGAGGCCACGAGCAAATTTATGAATACCCTAGACGTGCTCGATAAACACCTAGCTCGTCGGGCCTTTTTGTCAGGTGATTATTCCGTAGCCGATACTTTGGCAACGCCATTGCTCGATATGCTAGAGATGGTTCATGGACTAGAACTAGATGCCTTTCCTCACATAATATCTTGGCGCGAGCGTTTGAGAAGCCGGCCGAGCTATAAAGGGGTATGGCCTCATGAAAAGGAACTGAAATAATGAAGCGCCCTTTGATTCTGGTGAGCAATGATGATGGATTTTTTTCTTTAGGAATTAGATCCTTAGCTACATCCCTCGCAAGAATTGGCCGCGTGGTAATAGTAGCGCCAGCAACTGATCAAAGCGCGATCAGCCACGCAATTTCACTTCACCGTCCTTTGAGGATCAATACCGAAGAATCCATAAAAGTAACTGGCCAGGACGATATAAAAATTTACAGTGTCGATGGAACGCCTACTGATTCCATCTACCTCGCCGTGCATTACATATTAAAGGACGAAAAACCAGACTTAGTGGTTTCGGGTATCAATCACGGAGCAAACTTAGGTTATGACGTCTTATATTCTGGAACCGTCTCTGCGGCTATGGAAGCCTCTATGCTTGGCATCACCTCTGTAGCGGTTTCATTGGTTTCCCTGCATTCTTTTGACTTCACCAAAGCCTCGGAATTTACTAAAGAATTTTGTTCTGGGCTTTTGAAAAAAAGCTGGCCTAAAGCAACGCTGTTCAATATCAATGTTCCTAAGAGGCCACTGAATCTCGATTATGCGATAACCCGCTTAGGTCATCACGAATACACCACTGATGTAGAGGAAAGAAAAGATCCAAGAGGTAGAGGCTATTTTTGGATCGGCGGAACTTGGAGCGGATACTCAGATCTGCCAGGAACGGATTGCCGAGCTATAGCCCAAGGCTTAATATCTGTTACGCCTATCACTCTTAATCTGACCTTTGAGCCACTGCTTTCGGAGCTTTCCGATGTGAATCACACGCTAAAATCTATACCGTTTTTCAAAGAGACCGCTTAAAAAAAGAGGGTTTAAATAGTGAGTCAACCAAAGGTCTATCCGTTATCAAAAGATGATCCTTTAGGGGTCTTATTAATTGATAAATCTCAGCTCGTCGATCTCTTTATCAAAGCAGAAAAGAAAGCAGATGAGCAGCTCATGGGCATCGAATATGAGTTTTTTGGCCTACTCTCTGATCACCAGCCCCTGCAATTCGAAGGGCCAATAAGCATTCAAAGTTTTTTATCTATGCTGAGCGGCGAAACACTTTCGAAAAAAGATCCTCTAGAGCCGATCATCGATCAAAATTACCTGGTCGCTCTTGTAAGCAAAAGGATGATGATAGCTCTTGAGCCAGGAGGCCAGCTTGAAATCGCAAGCTCTCCCACTCGCCCTCTAGAGTTCGTCATTCACTCATTTTTAGACCAAGTAAAAGAAATTGAGAGCGCTGCAATGCGCCATGGAATTTCTCTGATGTCTCTTGGATTTCAGCCATTGGCTACTCATGAGGAGATGGCGTTAGTCAAAAAATCTCGCTACGATATCATGCGCAATTATTCGCCAAAAAGAGGAGGAAGGGGCTTAGGGATGATGGGGAGATCGTCGGCTACTCAAGTGAATATTGATTATGAAAACGAAGAAGATATGGCAAAGAAATTAAAACTTGCGGCCATATTATCTCCTTTTATCGCTGCCTTGTGGAATATGGGTCCATTTAAGGAGGGTAAGCATTCGCGCTTTGCTTCAGAACGAATGCTCTCTTGGAAAGAGACCGATCACGATAGAACGATTTTGCCTAGAAAAGTTTTTGAAAATGGTTTTTCTTATAGTGATTGGATCGAGCATACGCTCGATGTGCCGATGTATTGTATTAGGCGCCAAAATAGATACATCAATACCTCAGGAGAATCATTTCGCATTTTTATGGCTAAAGGCCTTTTTGGTGAAAAAGCGACAGTGAGGGATTTTTTGGAGCATATGACTACGGTCTTTACAGATGTGAGGCTTAAGCCCTATATCGAGATCAGGGCTGCAGATTCCATGCCTCTTTGCTACATCAACAGTTTTTTTATCTTCATCTGGATGATCTTCTATCACAAGCCATGTTTTATTAAGGCTCAGCAAAGATTATCTCAGGCCTCATATGAAGGTGTGATCGATCTGATGATGGATGTGATAAGGAGAGGGCTTAGAGCGCGGTTTCATGGCGAGCCCATTTCCATAGTTATTTTGGATCTCTTTCAAGTGGTGCTAGAGCATGTCGATGATGTTTATAAGGAAGGGAGAGATGATCTCATGCTGCTTAGGCCCTTTTTAAAGGCTTCCATGAGCCCTGGCGATCTATTGCGTGCGCGCTTTCCTTATATCGATTCGAAAAATTTTTCTGAGCTTTTGCAAATAGCATCTCCTCTATCTTCGCCTCTTATCCAGACATCTTTTAATCCATGAGATTTAAGTTTTTGTTTTTAATCCTGATATCAGGCTGCGCCCTATTTGAAGTAGGCCTTAAAGATAGCGATGTTCCGGGCAGATTTTACGAAGTACGCGCTGGAGATAGCTTATCGAAAATAGCTGCCAGATATCGCATTTCAGAAAATGACCTGATGGAGATCAATGGGGTTGAAAATGCTCATGATATAGCAGTAGGTAAAATCCTCTATTTGCCCGATTCTATAGATGTGATCATCTCGCGTGTTCGTCCTGCTGCAAGAGAGAGAAAAGCATCAGTTCCTAAAAAAAATGACTTAAAGAAGGCTATTTCTGAAAAGGAGCTGCTCTTTCCTGTACCGAGAGGACAGATATTTAAGCACTTTAGCAAATCGAGAGCAGCACCTTACGATGGCATAGGTATCAAGGCCACTTTAAGAGCCGAGGTGATCGCAGCTGATGCTGGCAAGGTGCTCTTTGTAGGAGACGACCAAACCAAATTTGGCCTTTTGGTAATCATCGAGCATGCGGGTTCTTTGATCACGGTGTATACGCACCTCTCATCTGCGAGTGTTAAAGCGCATGAGCGGGTGAGAAGAGGGCAGGTGATAGGGGCTGTTGGTATATCTGGTGGGGTTAAAACTCCGAGGCTTCATTTTCAAGTGCGAAGAGGACAAAGGCCTGAAGATCCGATGAAATATTTAAAGAGGAATTAAAATGCCTGAAGTAAAGCGCCATATCTTTCTTTGCGCCAATCAGACCAAAGCTAAATGCGCGGATAGAGAAGTGGGTATAGCGGTTTGGGAATATCTTAAAAAGCGCTTAAATGAACTAAATTTGGCAAGTGAAGCTGTGCTTCGCACCCAGGCCAATTGCCTGCGGGTGTGTGCGAAGGGCCCGATCGCCGTGGTCTATCCTGAAGGTGTCTGGTATCACTCGGTAGATATTTTGATGATGGAGCGAATAATCACCGAGCATTTACTAAAGGGCCAAATTGTCCAAGAAAATTTACTAAATATTTTTAAATGATGCAGTGGTCTTGCGGGATTTTATTCAAGGACATTGATTTTGAGGAAATGAGTCATCCAGTTTTCCCACCACCCTCTGGACGCTTATTACAAGATTAAATAATAAAATTTTTTAAAAAAATGCTCCCATAGCTCAGCGGATAGAGCATCGGTTTCCTAAACCGGGGGTCGCACGTTCAAGTCGTGCTGGGAGCGCCACTGTTAAAGCGAAAAATGCCCGCACAAGTTATTTTCGACAAAAATGGTAAAACGGTTATGAGAAAATTCATCGGCTTCAGTTATAAATGGCTTGGCTTCAGCTAAGAGAAGGGCCATAGCACAAGTGCCAACTCCTAGCGCGATAGACTTCGCTTGAGATTCCAAATAAATTTCACAATCACCTTTTTGTACCGCAGACATCACGCGCTGGCTCACCTGAGAAAGCCTTGTGCGCAATATACGCATGGCATCGATTTCATCGGTTATCGCACGATTGGCTCGTTCACATAAATCTTTAAGTAATATCACTAAAGCATTGCATTTCCCTTGCGCCCGCAAAAGAGATTGCGCCAAAATGCTTCCCGGCTCTTCAGAGATCAGCCATTGGGAAAGATATAAAAACTTTTTTATACCATTTTCTTCTAAATGACTTGCCTCCCCTAAGACTTCCATAGCGGAGCTCACAGTTAATAAAGAGAGCTTTCCTAAGATCATTTTGCTGATAGGCATTAGGGCGCTTAAAGCTTTATTGGCATTAGGATCTTTATGCGAGAGATCAAAGAGCCGCGCCATTTCAAAACAGAGCGCAATAGCACCAGTTCGATTAGCATCCATTTCAACAATATTTTTTCTATGGATATCTTGGTGGTTCGATTTAAAAGTTGCTTGATGTTTAAAGTAGATAAATGCATTAAAAAACATTCGATTCATAATAGAGGCTGCTAGAAGCGAACTGTGAAATCGTTTAGTGGTTTTTATCTCTGACAATAACGAAAGGCCTTCTCCCTCTTTACCGATGAGAATTCCTAAAGCCCCATCTAGCTTTACATCTGCTAAACCCATGCCCTTCATCGCTATATTTTTGTTAACTATTCTTATTCCATCTAATAATTTGTTTTTTTGTCGAACCCTTAGCAAAAACATAGAGAGGTTTGTTTCAGATATGTGAGCTAATATCAGAGCGTAGGCTGAATTCACATCACATATGAGGGATTTTTCTCCGTAAACCTTGTAGTAGTCAGATTGTGAGTCAATTTTTATGGCCCTGGTTTTTATATCTTTTAATCCCCACTTTTCTTTAATCCAACTAGCGCAAGTAAAAACTTTCTCATGTTTAGCAAGAAGGCGAGGAACAATTCGATTTATTAAATCCTCAGAAGCATACTTGTTCAAAAGACTTATGGCGCCATCGGTCGAAGCCAAATAGTCTAGGCATGATGCTCCATAAGCTAGAAGCATTATTTCTACCGAAGCTTGCTTTACTCTACCTTTCGAATAATTTTTTTCATGGCCTAATGCTACTAAATTTTGCTCGGCAATAA
>Ga0207081_1203_pt1 | contig 10580 bp, 6 predicted proteins | sample Alteio_BWMinHeat_59_FD_153524 | JGI IMG/M metagenome (GOLD analysis project Ga0207081, IMG submission 153524) | Enriched cells from forest soil in Barre Woods Harvard Forest LTER site, Petersham, Massachusetts, United States -... | ecosystem: Environmental > Terrestrial > Soil > Temperate forest >... | reverse complement strand
CACGCTATCGCCGAAGAAATAACGGCCGGTGAGCAGGTTGTTGGGGTTGAAGCTGTGGTCGATCTTGGCAATCATGCTGGTCAGCCGGTTGAAAGAAGGAGAAACCACGGAAGCAGTTCCAGGATTGAACAGGGCCCCGGGCGCCAGGTTTGGCGCGGGCCACGGGTTGCGTGCCAGCAAGTTCGCGATCACAGGATTGGTGGCGTCGCTGGGGCTGAGTGCACCTCCCGGACCGGTACCGGTAGGAACGGTCGCGATGGTCACCACACCCACCGGCTCCTGCTGGCCTTCATAGTCCAAAAAGAAAAAAGTCTTATCCTTGATGATGGGTCCGCCAATCGAGGCGCCGTACTGGTTGTTGTGGAATGGAGCCTTCGGATTTGAAGTTCCGTTCGCATTCTTCACCGGATTGAAATAGTTGCGCGCGTCCAGCGCATTATTCCGGAAGTACTCGGCCGCCGTACCGTGCCAAGCATTCGTCCCGCTCTTGGTGACGATGTTCACCACCGCGCCGGCATTCCGCCCATACTCCGGCTCGAAGTTCGAAAGCACGCGTACTTCCGCCACTGCGTCGATCGGCAAAATAGCTGATGGAGTACCGAACACGCCCGCCTGGTTGATGGCCGGATCGTTACGGTAACCGTCGTTCATGTCGGTTCCATCCAGCAGATAATTGTTCGAGCGCCCGCGAGCGCCGTTCATGGAGAACTCACCGAACGATCCCGGAGAATCCGAAATCTGGTCCGGCGAGCCAGCCACCCCAGGGTTGAGGAAGATGAGCTTAGTGTAGTCCCGGCCATTCACCGGAAGGTTCTCCACCGTCTGGCTGGTCAGTACGCCGCCCAGATCGTTGGTCGTGGTCTCCACCTGGGGCAGGGTTTCACCCGAAACTTCCACCGTTTCCGAAACCTGTCCGGGCTTCAGCCCGACATCCACGCGGCGCTCCCCAGCTACATCCACTGCGACGCCACTGGTTACCGAGGTCTGAAACCCGCTCTGCGAAACCGTGACTGTATAGGTCCCGATCGGAAGTTCGGCCACCGAGTAGCTGCCGTCCGCGCTGGCCTGGGTGCTACGATCCAAACCGGTGTTCGCGTTATGCACTTTGACCGAGGCGCCGGGAACTACTGCTCCCGAAGCGTCGGTCACCGTCCCCAGAATGGTTCCGCGAAAGGTTTGGGCTAGAAGCGTTGCTCCTGTTAAAAGAACAAAAGCAGCCAGGATCATCTTGAGTCTCATGCGCATTTCTCCTTAACGGGGAATTGTAGCGCTTGTCCGGTACAAAGCAAGTGCGAAGGGGTTTACTGTCTGGCGGCTTCCTGAAACTCCCAGGTCTTATTTGTGGCAGGCAGCGGCGATCGTTCAACCCGCGAAGAGGGTCGCAAGAATGCAGAGCGTGGGGCAGCTGTGGGAAAGCGGGGGAGGATTCGATCGTCCCGACATAGTCGGTCCAATCATTCAGAACAATGCGAACCCGTATCAATTCCTGTCGCTGTCTTCTTTCGCCATACCGTGCAACGTGACCGCGGCAACTGGAGCCGCTGCCGACTGCATTCCGGGCACCAGGCACTACGGGAATATGCGGCGCGACTCTTTGCGCGGGCCGCAATATAAGCAGTGGGATTTGGCGCTCTACAAGAATACAAACCTCACGGAGCGGCTAATTCTCCAGCTGCGAGCTGATTTCTTTAATGTTGTGAACCATCCGAACTTTGCCAACCCTTTCCTGCCCGGTTTTATTACCGACCCGGGATTCAACGGGTTCCAGCAAGTGGGCAATCGAGAAGTAGGCAAGGGTTCCTATGCTCTCAGCGCCACCGGCGACGTGGGCATTGGCAACCCGTTCCTGGGCGGCGGCGCTCCGCGCGGGATCCAGTTGGCGGCGAAGTTCACGTTCTAGTTTCGTGGGTTTTGTAGCTCCTCCTGCGGATGCAGGAGGAGCCTTTTTTGTCTAAAAGGCGGGATTCCCGTCAGGACGGATATCGCCAGCGCTAGTCCCCGGCGTGCGCCTTGGCCAGCGCTGCTTCCGTCCCAATCCGCATCCCGTAAAACGACCGGTAAACAAAGCAAAATGAAATCACAAAGAATACCGCTGCCAGCACATGAGTCAACCCAGCGTTGCTTTCGGAGAGCTTCACCGCCAACTCCACCGCCAGCAATCCGAATAGCGTAGTGAACTTGATCACCGGATTCAAAGCCACCGACGAAGTATCCTTGAACGGATCGCCGACGGTATCCCCGATCACCGTGGCATCGTGCAACGGTGTTCCCTTCTGTTTGTATTCGACTTCGACGATCTTCTTGGCGTTGTCCCAGGCGCCGCCAGCGTTGGCCATGAAGATGGCCTGATACAAGCCAAAGATCGCAATCGAGATCAGGTAGCCGATAAACAGAAACGGCTCCATGAAAGCGAACGACAGCGTGGCGAAGAACACCGCAATGAAGATGTTCAGCATGCCCTTCTGCGCGTACTTGGTGCAGATCTCCACCACCTTCTTGCTGTCCGCCACCGAAGCCTTCGTGGCTCCCTCCAGCTTGATGTTCGCCTTGATGAACTCCACCGCACGATAAGCACCGGTGCTCACCGCTTGGGTCGAAGCCCCGGTAAACCAGTAAATGATGGCCCCCCCGCTGATCAATCCCAGCAAAAACGGCGCATGCAGCAAAGACAATTTCTCCACATTCTGCGTCAATCCATTGGTCAAAGCCATAATGATAGAAAAAGTCATGGTGGTCGCGCCCACCACAGCCGTTCCAATCAGCACCGGCTTCGCGGTCGCCTTGAACGTGTTGCCGGCTCCGTCGTTCTCCTCCAACATGTCTTTCGCCCGCTCAAAGTTCACGTCGAAGCCGTAATCCTTCTTGAGTTCGCTCTTGATGTTGGGCACCTGCTCGATCAGCGACAACTCATAAACCGACTGCGCATTGTCGGTCACGGGACCGTAAGAATCCACCGCGATCGTCACCGGTCCCATCCCCAGGAACCCGAAGGCCACCAACCCAAAGGCAAACACCGGAGCCGCGATCATGGTCGCCGCCGTGGCTAATCCCATCGTGCTCATGTAATATCCAACCGACATCAAAAACACCATCGACAGGCCCAAGTAGTAGCCCGAGAAGTTTCCGGCGACGAACCCCGCCAGAATTCCCAGTGAAGCGCCACCTTCTTCCGCCGAGGCTACAATCTCCCGCACATGCCGCGACTCAGTCGAGGTGAAGACTTTCACCAGCTCAGGAATCAGCGCCCCCGCCAACGTGCCGCAGGAAATAATGGTCGCCAGTTTCCACCACTGCGTGGCGTCCCCGCCGACGTCAGGAATGATGACGGCTGAAACAATGTACGTCAGCACGATTGAAACCACTGAGGTAATCCAGACCAGTGAGGTTAACGGAGCTTCAAAGTTCATCTTATCCGCATTAGCATAGCGCGCCCGTGCGATCGCGCTGTTAATGGAGTAAGCCGCTAGGCTCGAAAACAGCATCATGATGCGCATCACAAAAATCCAGACGAGCAACTGCACCTGCACCGTCGGATTCTTCACCCCCAGCAAAATGAACGTGATCAGCGCGACTCCGGTAACGCCGTAAGTCTCAAACCCATCCGCCGAAGGCCCAACCGAATCGCCCGCGTTGTCACCGACGCAATCCGCGATCACGCCCGGGTTGCGCGCGTCATCTTCTTTAATCTTGAAGACAATCTTCATCAGATCCGACCCAATGTCGGCAATCTTGGTGAAAATCCCGCCAGCGATACGGAGAGCAGCCGCCCCCAGAGATTCGCCGATCGCGAATCCAATAAAACAAGGCCCCGCGTAATCGCCCGGCACAAACAGCAAAATGAAAAGCATGATCAGCAACTCAACGCTGATCAGCATCATCCCGATACTCATCCCCGCCTGCAGCGGAATGCTGTAAATCGGATAGGGCTTGCCCCGCAGACCGGCAAACGCCGTCCGCGAGTTGGCAAACGTATTCACCCGAATGCCGAACCAGGCCACGCCGAAGCTCCCCGCAATTCCCACCAGGCTGAACGCCAGAATGATCGGCAGCGTGGTCATGACCGGTTTTCCCGGCACCGGCGACAGCACACCAAAGTACAGAATGATCACCACCGCGATGAATACCCACAGCAGCAGCAAGAACTTACCTTGCGTAACCAGGTAGGTCTTGCAGGTCTCATAGATGAGTTCGGAAATTTCCAGCATGGCCCGATGCACCGGAAGATTCTTAAGCCGCATATAAATCGCCAGCCCAAACCCCAGCCCGGCGATGCAGAAAAGAATTCCAATCATCAGCAATTTGTGGCCGTCAATGCCCAGAAACGAAACCGAAGAAAGGTCGGGAAGTTTCAGGCCGGCTTCGCCACTAGCTTCCGAAGCAGGCTGGGCCCATGCAGTAGAAGCTCCCAAAGTCATAACCACAGCCGCCGTGGCAGACGCCCGATTCCGCACAAAACGGCATCCTCGGGACACAAGTTCAGCGAGCCAGGTGCGCATAGCAGATCCTCCACTCATTGAGAACGATATAAGGATGACTACGGGTTCAGGTACCTCGACCGGCAAGGGTGCCCCACACCCTCTCATGGCAGAGCGCGGGAACCTACCGGAGTTCCGAACACGCTTCCACTGCAAGACTTGAACAGGGATGCTGAGCTTGGCCGCGTCGGACGTTCACTGTGCTCTGGACAAAACCCACAGCACAAGACCAGTTTTTATAACATGTTAGCCAAAGCAGGTCAAACGCAGCGGTGGGGCGACAGGCGACTCGCCCGTCCGCCCCACCGAAACGCCGCAAGCCTTATAGAAACTACTTGCCAAACACCGCAAACGCTCCAAGAGTCTGAAAGCTCTGTGGATTCCAACCCGACCCAGTGTTGTTGGAGTACGCGCCTGACAGGCCCTTGGTGTTATCGGCCCAGACATCGTAAGTATCCTGATGCTGCGGCGAAGGACGCAGAACCACCCAATACATCTTTCCCTTCTTCACCTTGATTCCCGCGGCAAACTTCCCAGTCTGCAGCCTGCAACAAGTTCCAAACGTCGGCAGATTGGCAAAATGCCAGGTATGAAGTGCCTTCCCGGGTCTGTGGCCATTGTCCGCATTCAGACTCACCACCAAACTGTTGGTGCCGTGGACGTACGTCCCACCCACCTGAATCTCAGTCACCGTGTGGTCAGCTTTCGGCTTGAACCCGTTCGCCACCGATTGCGGCAGCATCTGCCCCGCGTCCTTACCGAGAATGCCAGACCCGCTAAACACGCTGTAAACTTTTTTTCCTCTTCCCAGGTTGCTGTAGATGGTGACCAACCCCGGCGACGGACTGGCCGCGGGCGTAACTCTCTGCGACGGAGCCCTCATCAATATCGCGTTCCTGCCCCCGTTAATCGTGATCACATCGTTGCTCGCCTGCGCCCAGGCGGCCGAGTTGATCAGTAGCATGCCTGAATAAATGAATACCCCAAACTGCATTCTCTTCGTCATCTTTCCCCCACTCCCGTGATTTAGAATTCACTCGTCTCTTAGACTCCACACTCTGCAGCAGCTCCTAAAACCCGCTGCTGCCGCTGGAATTCTATCTGCAAAAGCCCGCTTGCGCACGCTTTTCAGCGCCTGCCCGTCACAAAAAATTCATAGTGGGGTCTTTGTTCTCTACTCTTCGCTTTTCGGAAGCGCAGATTTTACAAACCTCTGACATCCCTGTGACAACAGCCGGACGGGCTTTGACGTAGCGTGTTCGCGCAGTCAATCGAAGTCTCTACGGAATCGCACACATCACTTCAGGAAGAATCCGAATGCAGATTATGAAAAGCCAAAGCCTTCCGTTTCCCGCAACCGCTCCATCCATCGGCCACGACCTCAGCCTTCGCCTGCGGGCCGCCGCGGCCCTGCTCTGCCTGGCTTGCTTCGCATCCACCAGCGCCGCAGCTCAGCCAGCCAACCCGCCCAAGGGCCTCATCGTGCACGACAAGTTCGGCGGCCAAATCTTCGGCTTCGATGTAGATCAAAACGGCGCCGAGGGCGTTCTCAGCGAGGCCCAGACTCTAAACAACGGCAACGTTCTCGCCGCCGTCGAAACCTTCGACCAAAAAACCGGCAAGATTTTGAAGGTCCTCATCAAAACTCAAACCATGGACGATTTCCTCACCCAGGGCGTCGTCGGCACCTCCGTCGGGCTCATCGAACGCGAACACCAGGTCAGCTTCCTGCATATCAAGCGCACCTTCCACACCATCAATCCCCTCACTGCGAACAAATTCACCGGCCTCTGGACGCCTCCCATCGGTCAGAAGCACCTCCTCACCTCAGTGAGCCGCAGCCAGGGAACCGCCAACGTCGCGGCCTACGCCGAGGACATCAGCGGCAACTTCATCACCTATGTCTTCAGCTCCAATGTCGCAGCCAACACTTTCGGTCCGATCGTTAAAATTACCGATCAGGATTTTACTTCCGGATCGAACCCCGCGCTCGCATACGATAGCAAGACCAATCAGGCGGTTCTCGGACACGAAACGCTGGGCAACCCTTTTGTGCCCCCGAAAATCGCCCTTGTCAACCTGGCCACCCGGAAGTTCACCAAATTCACCGGCGTGGGAACCGGTGCGGTCAATGGAATGGCGGTGGACTCGGCCACCGGCATCGCCTGCACCACCACCGAAATTGACTTCAGTGTGCAGTTCTACAATCTGAAAAAACAATCCGGCTTCAGCCAAACTCTTCCCCGAGCCACCAATCAAATCCAGAGCGGCGGCGATGTCGCCTTCGATCCCATCCACAAGCTCTTCCTCGTCGCCCAGCCCGTTTCCAGTACCTCCGCCAATGGCAGCAGCATCCACGTCTACGACGAAAAAGGAAACCTGAAGAAGTCGCTCAACGGATTCAATTTCTCCAACGTCGGCAACGTCATCCCCGCGCACATTGCCTTGAACCCCACACGGCGAACCGGTTTCGTGGACGGCCCCGACCCCGGCGTAACCGAGATCCAGTCCTTCACCTACTAATTGCATGGGGACGGGCAACTCGCCCGTCCCCCGGCAAACCCGTCCCCTCACTCCACTCCCAGCGCCAACCAAGCCTCCCGATAACTCTCCCAGCGCGCGCACCTGCACTGAATGTCAGGATAGAAACGCAACAGCCCCAGTCAGCCCTGCTTCAGAACCCAGTCCATCGTCTTGGACGCCAATCGATCGAGCGCCACCACCGACATCTCGAGATGCTCTTCCTTGGTGTCTTCAATCTTATTGTGGCTGATGCCTTTCAGCGATTGCACGAACATCATCACGGTGGGAATTCCCGCGCGCGATACTTCGGCCGCGTCGTGCAGCGGGCCTGAAGGCATGCGATGCGACGCACCCGAGACTTCCCGAACCGCCTGCTCGCACAGTTCCAGCAGGTGCGGGTGAAACCGCACCGGCTCGATGTTCCAGAGCCGCGACCAGTTCACCGTACAATTCTCTTCTTCGGCGAAGCGCTGACTGGCTTCCTGGGCTTCGCCATACATCTGGGCAAGGACAGTGGCGTCCAGATCGCGCTGGTCCAGCGTGACCTCGCAGCGGCCAACCACCGCGGTCACGATTCCGGGGAATGTCTTGACGCTTCCCATGGTGCAAACCGCATCTTCGTGCTTTCTGGCGATGCTGCGGATTTCGAGTGCCAGCTTGGCCGCGGCGGCCAGTGCGTCGCGGCGCGCGTTCATCGGGGTCGAACCGGAATGCGCTTCCTGCCCGTGAAACGTGATGATGTGTCGCTCCACGCCTTTGGTGCCCAGCACAATGCCCAGTGGCAAGCCCATGCGCTCCAGCGCTGGTCCTTGCTCGATGTGCAATTCGAGATATGCGGCGGCGTTCTTTCGTTCTTTCTGGGCATCCGGGAATTTGTCGATCTCCACGCCGCAACGCCGCAACGCGTCTTCCAATTTCACCCCGTCGCGATCAGTGCGGCTCCGGTCCGCTTCGATCGAATGTGTTCCGGCAAACGCCGAGGAACCCAGCAGGCTGCGGCCAAAGCGTGCGCCTTCCTCATCGGCCCAATCGACCAGACGGACGGTCACCGGAGGACGGCCGCGGAACTCGGTGGCAATTCGGCGCAACACCTCGAGGCCTGCCAGCACATTCAGCGAACCATCGAGCCAGCCGCCGTTGGGTACAGAATCGAGATGCCCGCCAATCAGCAATGATTTTTCGGATGCGCCGGGCAGCGTGACCCAATTGTTTCCTGCCGCGTCGTAGTGACGGTCAACCGGAAGCTCCTCTGTCTTCGACGCGAACCACTCGCGCGCTTTCACCCAGGTGTCCGTCCAAGCCACCCGCTGCGCCCCGTTTTCGTCACCGGTAAGCGCGCGAAGTTCCTTCAATTCGGCAACTGCACGTTTGGGGTTCAGGCTCATAAGGGGTTCCGTTGGAAATGACTCGGCTCGCGCTGAAGCATTTTGCCACGCCCGCTTTCGCGGACGAATTTACCGTCGCGAACCTGGACCTCGCCTAGCACGGTCCCGACCGAAAGCCGGACCTCAATCTCCATTCCTTTGAAGCCATTGTAATCGTTCTTCGCGTGCCGCAATTTCGCGGAGACCACGCCCCAGTAGTCGGTGTCCTCGAATTACCCTCCCTCCGCTGCGATGCGGAGTGGTGAGTAGGCAGGGGACGAGCTGACGCTACCAACGCACAATCCAGCCCCGAAGGGGCGGCATAACTTAGCCCAGGGCGCAAGCCCTGGGTAAGCGCTCGTGCGGAAACAACATTGATTTGAAAGGGCACGGCTTCAGCCGTGCCGCAAAGTCGCAGATTCGATTCAGGCCCCGCAGGGAACCAAGGCGGCCGCATTCGTCCCTCAGCCGAGCCCGTTGCAAAAACCGGCAAGCAGCGGGGCACCCCGCCGGTACACACCATCGCCCAAATCCAGCCCCGAAGGGGCGACACAACTTAGCCCAGGGCGTAAGCCCTGGGTAAGCGAAGAACCAGATTCAGGCCCCGCAGGGAACCAAAAACCCCAAACCGAGAACTGACCCTATCCGCTGATCGCCCGGGAAACACACCAAAAGCTCATCACCCTCGTCCTGCAACAAAAAGCTGTGACCGCCGATCTCGCCGACACCGCATTTACAAGGAATGTAAAGATGGGCCGGCCCCCCACAAACGCACAACCCAGCCCTGAAGGGGCGACACAACTTAGCCCAGGGCGTAAGCCCCTGGGTAAGCGCAAACCCAGATTCACCGCAGGGAACTGCGCCCTGATCCAATGCGCCCGAAATTGAGCTGAGATCAGTCTAGGCAGGCGCACAATCGCTGTCATAGTCATGAGGGGAGGAGGGAAGGGAGGGGTGTTAGAGCGCCCCCGAGTGTAATGATAGGAGTCCTACCGGACGTTGTGAGCTCTTGACCCACTTAGGATGGGCCATCAGCCGCGCGGATGGTTGGACACAGAGCTAGTTTACTCGTAACCGGCGAAGAAAAACGTGACATCCGACCTCACCGGTCTCACCTTTACAAAAAAAGTAAAGGTGGGCCAGCCGCCGGACCATCGGCCAGCCCCGTTCATCTGGACTTGACCCACCCATATCCCGGTATCCAGATCAACCAATAGCCGGACTTCATCTCGCTTGACCTCAATCGGGTAGCCAGCGTGATCTAGTAGAACATTGGCGGGCTTCCCGGGCACGATCCACCATATGCCCTTCTTCTCTGACACCGGCTTAGTCGATCCTCCTTCAACGAGGTCGTACGTTCCATCCGATTGCAGAACCAGATGATTCAGATTGTGATCCGTCGCCCGGCTTTCAGGGTCCTTCGAGACGAATGTGTAGTTTCCCGCAAGGAGTTCCTGTCTTACCGGAGGCTGCGTCGTATGACACCCAGCCAGTACACAGATTGTCACCACCAGCATTGCTAATCCAAGTCGTAGCTTCATAATCAGTGGCATGTCGCGGTGATGTTGTATGTCTAATGGGTATTTCCCATCGGCGATGTGAATGATCCATTCGGCGTTACGACCAAGAATCGTTGGGGGCTGGCCCATGCCTTCACAACCCACAAGAGCGGGTGCCCTGCCCTTCTCGCGTTGTTGGCGAAAGGACGGGGCTTTTGGCTGACCTCGCGGTCGCCCACCTTTGTGGAACGAGACCGATCCCTGCCCCATTCTTCGCCAACGACCAACGACTAACGACCAACGACCGCCCCCACCCCCAACTGCCAGAACAAAAACGAATAAACATCCGTCAACTCTTCAATCTGTTTGTTAATCGGCTTCCCTGCTCCATGCCCGGCCTTGGGCTCGATCCGCAACAGAATGGGACGCTCCCGGCTCTGCCCATTCGCCGCTTCGGCCTGCATGAATGCCGCCATCTTTTTCGCATGCATGGGATCGACCCGGGTATCGCTCTCCGCCGTCATAAAAAGGATGGCCGGATATTCCGTCCCCGCCTTCACGTGATGATAGGGCGAGTAAGCGTAGAGCCAATCGAACTGCTTGGGATCATCCGCCGTCCCGTACTCGGGAATCCACAGCTTGGCAATCTGAAAGTTCTGATAGCGCAGCATATCGAGCAGCGGCACCGCGCACACCACGGCGCGGAACAGCTCGGGACG
>Ga0207081_1187_pt1 | contig 10585 bp, 15 predicted proteins | sample Alteio_BWMinHeat_59_FD_153524 | JGI IMG/M metagenome (GOLD analysis project Ga0207081, IMG submission 153524) | Enriched cells from forest soil in Barre Woods Harvard Forest LTER site, Petersham, Massachusetts, United States -... | ecosystem: Environmental > Terrestrial > Soil > Temperate forest >... | reverse complement strand
ATTTTTGAAGATGAAAGGATGACGACTAAAATCGCCAATACGATGCTGGGGCAGGGGGGTGTAAACCGCAAACAGCGCGCATTATGATGAACGAAACCGAAGTGGAAAAATACCGCAACGAAATCAATAAAATCCTCGCCTGGATAGAACAGCTCCAAGAAATCAATACCGATGGTATTGAGCCGATGACCACCGCTGAGGATGTGCCGCTACCTATGCGCGAAGATCGCGTAGGGATTATGAATGATCAGTCATCCCAGCAGGCAGTACTGAAAAACGCTCCCAATGCAAAATATAATTATTTTGCGGTCAGCAAGGTAGTAGAGTAAATGCTTGGTCATATCCTAGTAGTCGATGATGATTTAAGAATACGGCAATTAATAAGTCAATTTCTAAGCGAAAATGGATACGCGGTTTCAACTGCTGGATCGATTGCTGAATGCGAAATTTTATTTACTCAGTTCATTTTTGATGTAGCAGTCATGGACGTTAGATCAACCTCCCTATTATTTTGCTTTCAGCCCTGGGCAAAGTGGATGACCGCATTAGCGGCCTGGAATGCGGCGCTGAAGATTACCTCACCAAGCCTTTTGACCCGAGGGAGCTTCTGCTTCGGTTGTATAATATCATGAAACGCGGCAACCAGTCGGCCGTAAAAGAGAGCAGTTTTGGCGAGTTTAAGCTTGAGCTTGCTAGTGGTAAATTAACTCACAAGGACAAGAATATCCACCTTACTACCGCAGAAAAAACCATATTAGTGGAGCTGGCAAAATCATCTGGAAAAATTATCAGCCGTGATACCCTATGCCAAATACTGGGCGGCGTTGAAACCCGAACCGTCGATGCGCACATAGCCCGCCTGCGCTCAAAGATGGAGGCCAATCCCAAATCACCTGAGTTCCTCCAAACTATACGAGGAGAGGGATATATACTTTGGTCTAAATAAATACCCTTCGCCTTTCACTAATTGGGTGCGTCATACATCGGGATTCGCATTTCGTTACGTATGAAGGATACGCGCCTCATGCGGAACCCGAGTATTCCTACCCAATTAATGAAATGCTTTGGGTATTAATACAGTGTAACCCTTCGCCTATCAACTAGGTGGTTGCTTACAACTGCATTTCCAGTAAACTGCCAGTATGGAAGCACAGAATATAACTTTGGGTGAAGGAGACCATAGCGTTGTAGTTAAAATTCGTTTTAGCAAACGCGCTCGCAGCTATGCAATCCGCATGTCTATCCTCAAGGGAGTTGAACTGGTTATCCCATTCAAAGCCAATGTTAACCAGGCTTATCAGTTCCTGTTAAAAAAAGAGGAATGGGTTAAAAATAAATTTGCACAGCTCAAACGACCAGATCAGATCGCAATTAAAATCGGAAGCCGAATACCGATCTTAGGAGTTTGGCATACCATTGTTGCAAGCAATGACAATACCACTGATCCTCACACTCTTAGCTTGCGGTCTTATGAAGACAACATTTCGACCTGGGAGCTAAAGCGGATTTTGTTTTCTCTGCTCAGGCAGAATATCGAGGCGACTGCCAGAAAGATCTCAATTACCCTCGGGGTTACATATAGAAAGATCAGCATCCGCGATACCCGCAGCCGGTGGGGTAGCTGCTCAACCAATGGCAATCTTTCATTTTCCTGGAGACTGATATTTGCCCCTGTTAGCATAGTCGAGTACGTAGTTGCTCATGAGTTATGCCATCTCCGTGAGATGAACCATAGTCCCAAATTCTGGAAACAGGTGCAAACGGTATGTCCCGATTACAAGCAAGCCCGCAGCTGGCTTAGGAAGAATGGCTATACTCTCCATTCATATCTGATTTAATGATTGCAATGCTCTCCATGCACATGTGGGGGATGCAGCTTCATGCGCTTCTGCATTTTCTTCAAAAGCATATCGCGCTTCATTTTAGAAAGGTAATCAAGATAAGTTACACCTTCGAGGTAATCAACCTCATGTTGTATAACTGTAGCCAGGGAATCCTCTGCTTTCAGCTCTTGATTATTTCCATCATAATCAGTATAGCTGATTTTGATACTTTTAGGGCGAGTGATATCAGCATCAATTCCTGGGAAACACAATGATCCCTCTTTAAATGTTTGCATCTCCTCTGATCGCCAGGTGATTTCCGGGTTGATAAAAGTGTAGGGTTTGCGTACCCCATCCTTTTGCAGGTCAACAATCGCGATACGGGCTAGAACTCCTACCATGTTTGCCCCCATGCCAACTGCACCTTCAAAGTACATGGTTTCAAACATATCATCTACCAGCATACGAATGTCGTCATTGACCTCGGCAACCGGTTCAGCCTTCATTTTAAAAATAGGGTGCGGCGCATAGACCAGTCGCATTAAAGCCATAAACATATCCAAAAAATTATAGGGTTATACAATCGTCAAATTAGCACACTTTGTCAAGCTGCAACTAGTCCTCAAACTTAACAGGAACTGATTTGGCATACAATTCTTTAAGCACTTCAAACCCTTGCACTTTGAGCAAGCTATTCAGGTTTTCTATATCATCAGGAAGGAGAATTTCCTGAATGGCAATGTTTGGGGCAGTTGCGCTGAGAACATCGAAGATCAATTCAATAGTTTGATCGCTCTGATCTAACAAAGTTATCCTCTCAATACCCAGCTTCTTGAGATTTGCAAACTGGATTTCATCGGAATAGTCAGGCCCGATCGCCACCACATTTTCAAAGCCACTGGCACTTAAGTATAAACAGTCAAGCGGTTCTTCAACAATTAAAAGCTCTTTACCTTTAGCATTTTGAATATTAAATAAAACGCCGGTTTGCGGCACACCTTTGCTATAAAGGTATTTGCCTAGGGCGTCATCTTCCTTGCAGAATGGATTGCGCGCGGCAAATCCAATAAGCTGACCATCGCTATTCTTGCAGGAGATCAGGAGCTTATGGGTTTTACCGATCAATCCCAAAGCTTTACTGATCTCACTTATCTTAGCATCCGACCACCCCCGATCTTTAAGGTGCTGCTCTAATAATCGTTTAGAATTAAGCAACCCTACTTCCAGGGTTTGAATAACCGACTCATTATATCCTTTGTCTTGAGTAAGGTAGTTCCAGATCGGCCCTTTTTCTTTAAACAAAGCGGCTTGGGCATAGCTTAGGATATCTGCGAGCAGCTTTTTATCCAAACCCGGCTTCATAAGGGTTTTGCTGACTTTACTCGCATTGTCATTAGCTATTACTGCTTGCTCACGCATTACGCTCACCTACATTAATTCGTATTAATATGAACTGATTAGTTTACACTGTATTTCTCTATAATACTAGTTCCCATTTTTAAACATTACTTCGTCCAGCCTTCGCTCTTCGAGCTATGGCTAGGCTTAGCTCGCGTCGCTCATGTAGGTTTACTACACATCGCTCCTTACTCCTAGTACTGTTTAATCTGGGAACTAGTATAACTCCATGAGATTTTAATCACACCTAGTTGTGATGGCCTACAGATGTCCAGAAGCGTATTTATGCAAGATACTTGATATTAAGGTTTGATAAGGCATTCCTTCGTAAGCCGCCAGTTGTTTAATTCTATCAAGATCACTACTTAAGAGCCTAATATTAATGCGTGCATCTTTACGTAAATAATTAGAAGCAGCCTTTTTAGCTAAAGCTTTTTCTTTAGCTAAATTTTTAACTGTTTTCCATTCTCCTTTCTCAAAAGTTTCTAGAAGATACTTCTCTTCAGTATCAAGTCTTATGCGTTTCTTTTTTTTCTTAATCATTTTTATTACCCTCCTTTCTATATCTCCGGTTAGCTTTCCTGCTCGGAAATATTGTCTTTAAAAATATATTACCATTACTATCCTTTATGAAAGGAACCAAGTAGATATAATCATTTATTTCAACTACATACATTTGTTGGTTTGAATATCTACTTTTATTATGATGCTCTACTACATCAAGTAATTTATCATTCTCAAGAGCTGCAATTATTTCCTCAAAGCTAATATTTCTTTCTAGCTTCAGTTGCTTATTTTTCTCGAGAGAAAAGCTATAAGTCATTAATTTACCTTGCATATTTTAATATTAAATGATGTGTGCCTTTTGTCAACATTTATCACTTATTTTCAGAGCATTTCTTTTGGATATGAACGGGTTAGGTTACACGGTCTTTCTTTATAACTCCATGAGATTTTATTTAGGGAAGACTTTAAAGCGATCTTCCATTACCCATGCTTTGTTCCATTTCAAAGATAAACTGATCTAACAGCTGTACACTATTAAGATGACTAACTGCAGGAGTTGTTTCAGGTGTAAGTAAACTTGCTGAAGATAACATTAGCGCATTATTATCTCGTGCAGCACTTCCCGTCATCTCACCAATAAATTTATCTAGCAAGCTAACACTAGTCTCTTCTTCAGGCTTTGGAGCCGATGACGGCTGAACTTTAGAACGAAGTGAAAGTATACTTGCAGGTATCACAACTGCAGATGAAAAGTCGTTGATGTCAAGGAAACTGAATACATTTGAAAGAAGGCCAACTTCTAACTGGCAAAACATGTTTTCCACGTTTCTACAAACCAGTTTAAGCATTGCTTTTTGATTAACAATTCCTTCAAGTCCGGTATAAATTCCTTGAGTTATTAATTCCTGGTATACTGTGATTCGATTAATCACCTCTAACCACGGCGATCCATCAGGACGCTTGAAAATAGCTTTTTGAATAGGTATTTGGCATAACTTAGCATACGCAAGTAGCAATGGACTTAATATAAATATTACTGGCTTAAAAACTTCTGCGTTTATATATTTTAATAGAGGTTCAATCATTAACTCCCTATCTTCTGACCCGGCTTCCCGAAATAACAACTCAATCACTCGCATAGAAACTACTAGCGGAGCAGTCCGTTCTTGACTATGATCAAATGCGGCCAGTGCACCCTGAACAAGCATATCACTTTTTGCATCCGGGGCTATCTCCTTCAATAGCAACTCAACAATTTCAACATGGCCATTGCACACAGCCCAGTAAAATGCACTAAACTTACCTTTACCTTTGAGCATTGCCTGCTTATCCTCAGGATTAACCTCTTGCAGCAGTAACTTCACTATTTGTGTGAAGCCATCCATTGCACACCATTGAAATATCAAAAAATCCTGTTGTTTAATAAGAGACTGTTTGAATTCTTGAGTCAGTTCTCTATATAATGGTTCAAAATGTTTTATGTTCTCAGGAGCTAGCGCCCAGGTAAATACTTTTTCCCACTTAAACTGAATCATCGCTTGTTTATTTTCTTGGCTAACTACTCTAAGAATAAACTCAACCATTTTGTTGTGCTTACACTTTATAGCCCAATAAAAGGGCGCAAAATTATTATGACAAAGCAGCTCCTTCCTTCTTTTAATTGAGGCTGCCTTTAACATCGCATGCAATATCCTGCCCTGATTGGCAGCAGCAACATTTACGATAATATCTGGTGAGATATTATCCATAAGCATTTGTTTGTCACTACGAGTCTCAAAACTATTAATCAGGCTTTGAACCCTGTCTAAATCACTAGCTTTCGCAACTGCCTCAAACTCTTTGACAATTTCTCCCAATAAAATATTAAATACATCTTTATAACCATTAGCTCTAGCTTTATAGAGCGCAGCTATACCCTCCGTCTGTATCGTTTCAAACCTGCGTTTTGGGTCTACATTTTGCAATAATTGTTGTACATTTTGTAATTGACCATTTTCCGCGGCCTGAGTAAGTGGTGTACTTAAAGACTCTTGCATATCGGCTTTCATAATTAATATCCAGAATTAGAGTTATTTTGCGCATTTATATCACAATATTATTATAAAGTCATTAGGGGATATATTTATTTATGTATGAAGTATATAATCTCTGATTAAAAAATTCGCTGGTGCTTTTAGCGCATTTGCGATAAAATTTCGTCTCAAAAAAAATTTTATTTCTAAGGAATATTACAATTATGATCGGACATTGGGTAGGCTGCCTTGCTGAGGTAGCTATAAAGGTAAATATTTGTAGTAACTTATCTCCAACGTACAAAGATCTCTGCAAAAGCAGTACGGTTTTTGTCCATGAGCTCTTTGTTGAACCGTTAACTAATGCGCTATTTTTTATGGCGGTTAAGAACATGATCAATCATAAACCTGGTGACGTTCCAGAAAACCCACAGGCCAACCCCTGGATAAGTTTATTCACAGGAGCAGTAGCATCGCTTTATCTTGGAGAAGTAACTTGGTTAATTCCTGAAGGTTTAAAACCCCAGTTTTTTGTAGATTATGAACCTGTGATTGAAGCTGTACTTAGCTTACCAGGAAACTATGTTGGAGAAGCTTTCTATGAGAACATCGGCCATAATAGTAATCTAGCAACTGTAGGTACACTTTGTGTTTTAGTAGGTTATAAAGTGTATAGCAACATTTACTTACAAGAAGTACAAACCGAAGCTTATGACTTCTCCTGGAATAACAACACTTGCCTAATTACTGATGAGAACCAGGCATCAACGCTGTAGAAATTTTATACTTCTGTTGCCGCAGGGGACTCTTCGACCAACGATGTGACTGAATGCCACATGTCTGATGCGGAGTGCCACATGTCTGATGCGGAGTGCCACATGTCTGATGCGGAGTGCCACATGTCTGATGCGGTATCATAAACAGCCTTTACTGCTCCTCCAACTGCCATATAAGTTTCATAGGCTTTTACCGCCACTTTTATTGTAGTCGTCATACCATGTTTTCGCGCATAAATATAGCCTTTGGCTTTATTGTCATAAAAGCTCGATACTGACAGCTCTAAATTCTCAAAGCCCATTTGTTCGTTGCTAAGGTAGTCAACAAAGTCTCCCTTAAAACCTGCGGCATGATATACATCGAGCATAAAATCTACACAGTTATGGGATGTCTGCTGATAGTTGCATTTATTTTGGCGCCCTGTTGCGCAATCTTTAAAGGTTTCTTCTAAGAAAGTTAATACATTGTTCGCTTGTTCATCGTTTAAATGAAATATCACTTGTGTATCACGCGCCCCAGTTCTTTCTTCAACAAGCCCTCGTGGATATAAGCCCAAGGTTTTATCGTATGCAGATCCATGATTACATGAATCGCAAGCAAACCTAAAACTTCCATGTCCTGCATCCAGAAATAATTTAAGTAAATTATGAGGGTTTTCTCCCGTTAACTCCGCATAAACCTCAGCGGCATTTGCGTTCTTTAGGGTTTCGATCGAACCATCATTTAGTTTAACCATAGTATTGACACTATTCTGCACCACCGTTAAAGGCGAAGCATCAACTTTAGTTTTTAAAGATGAAATTATATCGGGCTTAACACTATATTTATTTATTAAATCCAAAAGATCTGAGTTTTTATTTTCATAAGCATAAGTCACAAGAATGTCATGTAATTGGAAATTCACACCTTTTTCCATAAAGATCTTTATAAAATCTATCCTACCATTCTGTAGGGCCAGTCCTTGCGCATAATCACTAATTTTACCACCCTTTTCAACCAGATACTCTACCAGTTCTATTTGTCCAGTTTTTACAGCAACTTCAACGGAATCATCATTAATCTTTCCACCTTTTTCGAATAGATATTTTACAAGTTCCAGATTGCCTTTTTCTGCGGCAACTTTAATGGAATCATCACTAATCTTTCCACCTTTTTCAATTAGATATTCTACCATATCTCTATGCTCATATCTCGCAGCAACTTTTATTGAATAATCATTAATCTTTCCACTTTTACCGAACAGATACTTTACTATTTCCAGATTGCCCCTCATAGCGGCCACTTCCATAGAATACTCATCAGTCTTACCACCATTTTCTAACAGAAACTTTACCACTTCTAAGTGGTCATTACCTATGGCATTCTCCACAGCCCCTGCGCTTATTTTTCCACCCTTATCTACCAGTAATTTTACTACCTCCAGATGCCCATTTTCAGCTGCGATTTCTATTACGCTATCAGCAATAACACCAGCATTTGCTTTCAGACACTTAGTCACTTCTGTATGAGCATCCCTTTGTTGCAAAGCAATTTCTAAGCAGTCCATCATATTTCTATTTATCTATGTTGATTTAACAAATAGTAACATATTATATAATAAATTACTATAAATATCAGATATGAATAGAAAAACTTAATATTTCTGTAATAATAATGGCGATTAATATAATAACCTCTTTATCCCTGCCACAACTTAGGGCGGAGCTTATGAGAGATTTCAGGGTACTTATTATCCATAAACCGCAGCGCAGCTTTATAGTCGCAGGTTATCTTAAGGGTGGCGGTTTCCGGCATGATTTGCATATCCCCAAGGTATACCATCTCACCTGGCTTAAGTGTAACTTGCAGCTCCTTATGCCGTGCAGGCTGCCTCACTGTGGTTTGAATATCGAGGTCAGTGAAGAAACTGTATTCAACTTCCCGGATTCTATATGTACCAGGCTTTAGCAGCACGACATCATACTGGGGCATATGTTGTTTCTCTTGCGTAGGGTCAGCAAATAAATCCGCACTATCGGTGAATATAAAACTATCTGTGTACTTCATGGGATTTTTCAGCTGTCCCAGAATAAATATATCGTTGCCGTCTGTGATATAGATTTGTCCGCCAACCTTAATATCTTTACGCTTGGGTTCATTACCGCTTAAAAGCTCAAAGGCGATTTTAAATAACTGTGGCAGCGATAAATTAAACGCTCCGAAGGAAGCTATGTTATAAACCTTTACCACAACAATGGCTTTATTTGTTTCGTCAGGATTTTCACCATTATAAATATAGCCGCGATCTTGTGGCGCACAGGAAACCAAAAGAAAACCTAATAGCACCATGCAAATGAATTTATTTTTCATTGCGGCTCCTGGTCATAAGTACCGTTACCTGATTCGGGTAGTCAAATACCGCACCGGTTAGCAAATCAACATAACCGCCAATTCTGGTGACCACATTGCCCATGTCTTTGTAAAAGCTTTCATTGATGCTTTGCGGAATAATCTCAAAAGTGGGTTTATAACCCGACTTGGTGCAGGTAACATTGAAGTTGCCTTGTCCTCGTCTGAGTTCAATCGTCTTAGGAGTATTGAGTTTATACTCAGCCTCTTCATCAGGCTTAATGATACAGGTGGCGTTTTCAATGAGATTATAGGTTTTGCTATCCATGGCTCTTAAGGTGAATTTTTGGTGCAAACCTGAAGTCCCGGTTGTGCAAGCGGTGAATAGTAGAGCTAATAAGAGTGCAACTATAGTTCTCGCAAACATAAGTTTCCTACAGCAATTGGATTGCTAAATCACACCGCAATTATACAGCTTATCAGTCAATTCACAATTATATATTTTTAGTTAGTTATTTGCTTCTTCATTATTTGCGAAACTTTTTGATCGTTAGCTTTATGGGACTTAGATAAACCCTCAATAGCACCCAGCCTATTATCAAAACTATGGTGCTGATTCATCTTCACCACCCCTTCAATTTTATCGACTTTAAACCTGAGACCAACAATACCTTGCGCAGCAGCGACAATGTATTCCTCTGGTGCATCCGATACTCTCCAAGGGATTTGCTGATCACTTTCCATTTCATTAGTTAATTCCTCAACATGCTTCATTATCCATTCTTTAGAATCCTGATAGACGATTGACCCTGAACAATGAATAGCCTCATAATTCCAAGTGGGCACAACGCGGCCGTCGATCTTTTTAGTAGGGTACCAACCGGGATGTATATAAGCATGGGCTCCCTGAAATATTACAAGTGATTTATTGCCAGGCAATGCGTGCTGCCATAATTGATTAGTACGTGAGACATGTCCTTCAAGCACAATATCCTCACCTTCAATCTTAACCAAAAAAGGTATCTGGGTAGATACCAACTGGTCTTGCGCAGATATCACCAAAGCGGCAAGTCTGATTTGGCGCATGGTTTCAATAAGCTCATCGGTATCATTCTGGCGGAATTGCTTGGGGATATACATAACTATGATCCTGGGTTGCCGGTTTGCTTAATACGCATAGCATATTTTTCCATAACTTTGGCCAGACTACTTTCAAGGTTGATATCAAGGCTATTAGCCAGACAGATGAGAGAAAACAAGGCATCCCCAAGTTCCGCTTCTAAGGCCTCAGTTTTAATAATATTCAGATCTTTGCCATAGTTAGTGATGTGTAAAAACTCCTTTGCAATTTCTCCAAGCTCCGAGCTTAGATCTAAAAGACGAAAGAGAGGGCTTGCTTCAATATTATTATCCTGGCAAAAAGTGGAAACAGCTTTTTGAGTATTTTGCATTTGGCTAACCTAGTAATTACATTTTATTGCATCCAATGCTATTGATCATCAATATCATATTTTTTGCAAGGCCTAAAAGAATTCCAAGCGCGCCCTCAGCCCCAATTGGGCGCGCTCAGAAAAAAGCTGAAAGCTTTTTTCTGTACCTATATTTAAAGGCCTTGCAAGTAATGTGAAAGTGAGTTTGTTGCACTACTTGTTTGTGGCTTCACATAAGAAATAAGAACTTTAGGAGCTTAATCAGTCCGACTACGCCAAGGCTTCGTCGGACACTCCTAGCTCTAACTCG
>Ga0207081_1202_pt1 | contig 10655 bp, 8 predicted proteins | sample Alteio_BWMinHeat_59_FD_153524 | JGI IMG/M metagenome (GOLD analysis project Ga0207081, IMG submission 153524) | Enriched cells from forest soil in Barre Woods Harvard Forest LTER site, Petersham, Massachusetts, United States -... | ecosystem: Environmental > Terrestrial > Soil > Temperate forest >... | reverse complement strand
ATCTCAAAACCCTAAACTCATAGAGTTGTATCATGAATTAGGATATGGAAATAATAAAAACACTGCATTCATCTATCCACTTTTTACTCAAGCTGCATACGATCAGAATGGTTTTTATGATTACTATAACAAAAAATGCGATTCAAGATGCCTGACAGTACATATTCCTGACAATATAACAGGAACATATTCTTCAAGCATTTCTGGTGCGACTGTATTAGCCTTACTTGGCTATTCTCTACTTACTGATATTAATGTAGATAACAATCCAGATATTCTAAAACAATACGATCGAGTGATAGTTCTACACAACGAATACGTTACAAAAAAAGAGTTTGACGCAATTACTAGTCATCCCAATGTTGTCTATCTATATCCTAACGCACTTTATGCCGAGGTCAAAACTAATTATGATAATTATACTATTACTTTAGTCAGAGGTCACGGTTATCCTACTCTTGATATATCAAACGGGTTTGGCTGGAAATCAACTAACTCAAAATACGAGTACGACGCAGAGTGTGATAGCTGGAGTTTTTATGTTTCTATAGAAAATAAAACGATGCTTAATTGTTATCCTGAATACAGAATGTTATATGACTCTGAATTATTGAGGCTCCTGACAATACGAGACCCTACTATCTTACCGTACGATGTTGCACAATGGTTAAGATTTGATAACCAACAGAAAGCGCATATATTGTTAGCAGATTTTGATGTTAAAGGAGATTACATACCTGAATGGGTGTCTAATCCTGCAATATGGTTAGAAAATGGGAAAATAACTAGACAGGATTTTTCTCATCTTATTACTTATCTTTGGCAAAATAAGATCATAAAATAAGTTCCTAGTTTATTCACTACAATCTGGATTCTTCAACAAATCATAACGTCTCATAACGTAGCGAATCTGAGAGGATTTGAATCCTTTTTCTATATATGATTTGTCAGTAATCCCTAAAAATGATAACATATTATTCAATATAATTGAGTAATGCGATTAAAAATGGCACCAGAAAAAAAGAATCTAAAATACCAGTTCTACTAACTATGATAGCATCATCATGTCTTTTATTTCTGGTTGGGTGTGATGCACAAGCAGTAACAGTTCCTGATCCTCCAGTGAATCTTTCTGCAATACCAATCTATCCTACTGTAGTTAGTCTGTCATGGTCTTCACCACAATACAATGGCAGTTCAGCAATTACACACTATAAAATAGAATACAAAACTGCAACTACAAACTATAGTACCTTAACCACACTAGGCAATGTTACCAAATACAACAACACAGGTCTTGTCACTGGCACGACCTACATATACCGAGTCTCTGCGATAAACTCAGTTGGCACAAGTAATCCATCATCTGAGGTTGTGGCAACACCAAAAAGCACTTCGTCACCTCCAAAAAATATACCTCCTAGTCCGCCAACTGGTTTGACTGCCACAGCATCATCTGGAACTCAGATAAACCTCTCATGGAACCCGCCTCCAAGTAATGGCGGGCCGCCTGTCACGGGATACCAGATCCAATACCAATTAGATTCTGGCAACTTTGTAAATCTTGTATCAAATACAGGAACTGCGGCAACTGGTTATTCCCATATGGGATTGTCTGCTGGACATATGTACACCTACAAAGTTTTTGCTATAAACTCAGTTGGCACAAGTAATTCATCAAACACATCTTCTGCAGCACCAGTGCAGATATCTTCAGCACCGTATCCACCAACAGGTCTTACTGCAAATCCATCTTCTTCAAAAAGTATCAGTCTGTCATGGACTGCACCATCAAATAATGGAGGTTCTACAATCACAGGATATGTGGTAGAATACAAAATTGGTGCTGGCACATATTCTGTTTTAATTCCAAATAATAGTTTAACAACATACTTGCATATGGGATTGACAACTGGTACAACTTACACTTATCGTGTTTCTGCAATCAATTCTATTGGTACTAGTGCTCCATCAAATGAAGCCTCTGCTGTACCAACAAAAACATACATACCAACAGGTCTTACTGCAGTTGCTGTTTCTCCAACTCAGATCTATTTATCATGGATACCGCCTTCAGAAACTTTTGGACAATCAATTGGAGGATATAGAATTGACCAAAAACTTTTCTCAAATGTATTTAATACTATAGTGGATAATACTGGAAATACTACAAATTATTCTATCAAGAATTTGTCTACTGGTAAGACCTACACTTTTGTTGTTATTGCACTTTTTCCAGAGGGCGTATCTAGCAATCCTTCTTTAGAAGCTTCTGCGACACCAACAAGCACCTCGATTCCACCACCTACATCAACACAACCGCCTATACCAACACCGCAATCTTCTCTACCAAATACTCCAACAGGCCTTAATGTCGCCAAAATTTCTCCCTCAAGTGTACAGCTTTCCTGGATTGCTCCATCAAACAATGGTAAACCTTCTGTAACAGGATATTATATTGAATACAAGGTTGATTCAGGTGCATGGTCAGTTCTTACCGCAAATACTGGTACCAGTACATCCTATGTCCACACGGGACTGGCAGCTGGCACATTCACTTATCGTGTTTCTGCCATAAATTCTGCTGGTACAGGAAACCCGTCAACTGAAGCCTCCATTATATTTGTAAATAACACTCCAAGTACGCCACCTGTAATTGAATCCTCAGGGGGCATGATGACTGTCATCAATACTGGCCATACAATAGGCTACAATATCGCTGGTGGAAAAATACTTGGAATCAGCGCTGATCAAAGCACGTTTTCTTTACAAGTACAACTCCAATCGAAAAGTGACGGAGTTTTGTCATTGAATTTACCACGAGAATTAATTGATGCAAAAAAAGCAGATGGCACTGATGATGATTACATAGTAGCTTCCAATAATAAAATACTAAAGTTTACTGAAACAAAAACTAGTGATGCAAGAACTCTTGCAATCAGCTATCCTGCAGAGACCAATGCGATATCAATCTATGGAACCCACATAGTTCCAGAATTTCCAACTGCCTTGCTAGTCATGTTAATTGCTGTCACTTTGACAGTTATGTTTTATAGAATTAAACCAATTAAAATTTAATATTTTTAGTGTATTACAAATATTTCCAAAATGATAACGAATCTTATACTCAAACCTTTGGATTAAGACCTATGAGAGTCTGGGCTGGAAAGTATTGATTCTAACATTATGAATGAATCTGGTAGCTATCTTATTGAATTATTTTGAAAAAATGAGATCTGAAAAATATTCTTGACATTATTACCACACCGATAATGCCTATGAATATGATCATTTCAGCCACAGGGCCAAACTCTGGAACTATTTGTGTACCGCTAATTACTACCACATGAGTTCCATCTATGAAGGGAATTGTAATAGTTCTTTGAGTTGATGTTTTTGAATTTTCTTTAGCATCTCCTGATATGTAACCTCCAATTACAAAAAAGAATGGGCTATCAGCACCGCGGTCCTTTCTGTCTATCAATTCTCTTGGGAGAGTTATTGTCAAAAGACCATCTTTTGTTGCTTGCACAGTAATAACAAGGGACTTGGCTTGTACATCTGTTTTAGCAGATAAAATTTTGACAATTCCTGTATTGCTATACTGGATTGAAAATTTTGTATTTGTCACATTAATGACCTTATTTGGAGCAGAGTTTGCTTGCTCCTGAGCAGATACATCGCTTGACAAAAACACCGCCATTGAAATTAAAATACCAATAGCGACAAGCCAAGAAAACGACATGAAGATAAGATGACTTGCAGACTCAAAAGCATTTGGGTGTAATCCTACTTTTGGACAAAAATCATAACATCATAATTTAGGCTAAAACAAAATTATTGCTACTAGACAAAAAGAAACCCAGTACAAAAATTCATGATCAACTTTGGTTTAACCAATTCCTATCTAAAATGGTATTAACGCAAGAAATTCAATTATGGATATTATGCATATAATGAAGATGTTGAATTTTGATTTGTGATGATATGCCCACTCCGTAAATTTGTAGGAGGTGTTTCCGTTTAAAATTGTATCATGAGATTTATTCTTAAGCTGGGTGTGAAGTATTTTTGCAACCTTTGACCAAAAAATTACCATTCCAATTGGGATTACTATTCCCAAAATTACTAATCCGATATTGATTGCAAACATGATATTATATGAAAAAATGGTTTAACAAACAGTTTAGGTCAATTCATTTTTCCATTTACTTCAAAAATATTCTCAAACTTTTCATCTAAAATGTTTATCAATTTATGTTTGCAATAAAAAATTTGTAACTAGTCTCACAGGACTAGAATCAAAAATCCAGACTATTAGTATTCCAAGTGTCTATTTTATATTCCAGCTAAATTTGCTTCTAATGGAAACAAGTATTATTGAAATTAATCCTATTGTCAAAACCAAAACTGAAACTGGTCCAAACTCTGGGGTAGCAGCACCTGATGTCGGATTCTGTGTATTTGTTAAAGCTGTAGAATTATCTTGTATAGTTGCAAAAGGATTACTGGAATTGTCTTGTGGCATTGCAGAAGGGTCGGTGTAATTATATTGTGGAATTGCATTAGGATCAGTGGAATTATCTTGTGACATTGCATAGGGATCAGATGGGTTGCCTACACCGGTGGTATCTGTTTGTGCAAAAGCAGAACCAAGAATAAAATCAGTAATGTTACTTTCATTTGTAGTCATGTAATTTGCAAGACCTAGAACCAAGACAGCGCTTAGAACTAACGCTGCTCTTGCTGTCAGAATCATGAAAGTGTCTTCTCGTTAACATATTTAAAATTTGGTTAACAATGATATGTATGACATTGTAGTACGTCAAATAAAATCTAAAATTAAGATTAAAAGCCAAACATAAATTTTTCATCATTTAAATATTTCTCAGGATTGAAACTAAGCATAGTTACGCAATACATTATATCTACAAATTATAATTTCGAGCAATGAAGCAAAACATAAACTCACAAAACAACCACATGACATCTAGCAAATCTAAAATGAGTCTGAAAGCAGTATCAGGCTTTGCAATCGTAGTATTGCTGCTTGGTTTTGCAGCTCATCCATTAGATTCTGTATTGGCTCAAGTCGGAGTCAACACTACTGTTTCAGGTAGTGTAAGTACAAACGGCCCCAACATTCACGCAAAGGCACAGATCAATCACCAAGCTTGGGTGACACTACAACAAGCTTTCCAGCTTGATAGACAGACATATCAAGATGCTGCCACGACTGCACAAAATGCTTACCAACAATCAATACAAACTGCACGCTTTAATCACCAGCAAACTGAACAAAGCGTCTGGCAGACTTTCAAGACTGCAAGAGATGGGGCACTTGATACCTATAAGACATCAATAAAAAGCGCACATGGAAATGTTCAGGCAATCATTGTTGCAATGCAAGCAAGGGACACAACAATTACTGCTGCTACTTTAACAAGAGCATCTGCAGATATGAATAATGATGTAGCAAGAGACAAAGCAATTACATCTACAGAATTGGCAAGAGCCAATGCAGAAATTGCAGCCGCAGTAACCAGAGATACTAACGATGGTGCTGCCAAGCAAACATATGATTCTGCAATTGGAGCAAACAGTACAATTACTACAAGAGACCAGACGATCTGGAATACTCATGTAACATATGATCAAGCTATCGGTGCTGCACGAGTGACCAAAATCAATGCAGATGGAAATACAACTGTGACTTTTGATCAAGCCATAGGTGCTGCACAGCAAACAAGAATTACTGCCATGGAAAGTGCAGACCAAACTAGAGACGGTGCATATAGTACAAATCCAAAGATAGATGCTCAAAATAACGCTGCAATGGCAACCGCTGCTGGAAATGCAAATGTAGCATTTGATCAGTCAGCAGGAACGGCAGCACAAGCTAGAGCAACTGCCAATTGGAGTGCATTACAATCTAAAGATCAATCAGATGCAAATGCAGAAGCTGCGATGTATACCACAATTGCAGGCGCATACCCATAAAGATAAAAATCCATTTTACGGCGTGATTTTTATTTTTTTCTTTTTCATCCTATGATTTTAAGTAATACCACAAAATAAAAAAATAAAAAAATAAAAAATTAAGGAAAAGGAGTTTTGTAGAGAGAGTATAACAGGACTAAAACCCTGTGACTTGTGAGAGTCTAATAATTTTAGTACACTCTAACAATAGATGTGGCTTTGTATATGTCCATTGTATACTGCCCGAATTCCAGCTATATCGCAAAATGATATGTAAGAATTTTCCATATAAATATCAGGATTCATCAAATCATAAGGGACAGTTGAATGCCCCAAGCCCAATGCATGTCCAAATTCATGACGAACTATTTCCGAGATCTCGTTATTATTTAGACTGTTTATATCATAAATGGTTATGCTGGATTGTAATACCTCGTAGTTGGTTTGGCTTACCGAATTTGTATAGCCATTGTATCCATTGGGATTTTTTTTGTTTGTGAGTTTTATTATTATCTTATCAAATTTATCCTTGGATTCACTTATATCAAATTTTTGTGGTACGACAAGACCAGGCTGATTTCCTAAATTGCTTAATGCTCCTTGCCAACCTTTGTAAAGTCTTTGACCATCATTAGTAAGATAATCACTAGACACGATAGCGCTTTTAACAGCCTCTATTTTTGTAGAAGGAATGGTTGTTTCCAAAACTAATCCTACATGAATTATTTTGGCATCTCTTAGAGATAAGGGTAAAAAGGTCTGTAATGTATAATGGGATTCTTGAGCGATTGCAATGCTGGGAATAAAAAATAGCATGAATGCCACAAGTATCCACGAAAATCGCACGGAATCTTTAGTCTGTTCTGTTAAAATCAACCTGCATGTAATATTTTGAAAGGACATATTTACAAAAGTAAAAAAACTCTTACTTGAGAATTTTTTTTATGCAAAAAAATAGGTTTGAGCCAGATTATTTGAAATATTCCCTTTTGATCATTTGTATATGTTTATTCAGTTTTTTAAAATTATATTGTTGTCTTTGAGATTGATTGATACGCCGTAACCACGAAGGAGTTTAACGTTATAGTGGTTTTGCTTTCCTTTTAGAGTCATGATAACGATCGTATTATCTTGTCTCTAAATACAATCACTGCCCACGCTGATAACATCAAAATAAGATAAGGTTCAATTCCCCATAATGTTGGTCGTAGCTCACCCAGAACACTTAGTGGTGTAGTTGGATACATAAAGCTGGAATTTAATGACGGAATGAGTTCACCAAGCAAACTTGTAATTATCAGGATGAATGAAAAATTTGCTACTGCCAAACCGATCAAAATAATCAAGATAACATAGCCACGTTTCACATGATCTTAATTGTTTTATTGCTTTAGAAGTTTACGACGACAGCATGTTTTCAAGCGTAAAGTGGGGGTAAACCATTTTTACTGATTGTCAGTGAATTCCTTTGCTGTTAATCAAAATAGAAGTTGGGAAAGGAGTTTTGTAGCGAGTCTTACAGGACTCTAATCTTCAGTGAGTTCAGACCTGTGAGAGTCTGGACTAGAAAATATTGATTCTAAAATTATGAATGAGTCAATGTCAATTTCATTGAATTATTTTGAGACAAGACATAAAATGTTAATATGCACAGTATAAATTTTATAAAATTAATATAACGATAAATAAATTTTAAAAAAATAATCTTTTTCCAAAAGTGGAAGATCATCTTTAAATAAATACGAAATATTACTAATCAGGGTTTGGTATGAAAAGCAGCAATGGGAAATATGTTTTATTTGTCTTGATGTTTAGTATGTTATTATTAATAGGTCCACTTTCTGGCATACATGCATTTGCTTCAATTGGTAACAACGGAGATTCTAACAATGGAAACAATAAGAATGGAGATCCTAATAATGGACTTCCTAACAATGGAAACAATAAGAATGGGAATCCTAACAATGACAAGGACAAAAATTTTCCAATTTTAACTGGTACAGGTGCACCATCAAATAAACTGGGTCATGATGGTGACTTGTATATTGACAATTCAAACCATAACTATTATCAAAAAGACAATGGCAAATGGATTCTGCAAGGTAATCTGGGCGGTCCAGCAGGAGCTGCCGGTCCAGCAGGTCCACAAGGTCCAGTAGGACCAGCTAGTACAATTCCAGGTCCAGCCGGTCCAGCAGGTCCACAAGGTCCAGTAGGACCAGCTAGTACAATTCCAGGTCCAGCCGGTCCAGCAGGTCCACAAGGTCCAGTAGGACCAGCTAGTACAATTCCAGGTCCAGCCGGTCCACAAGGTCCAGCCGGTCCAGCAGGTCCACAAGGTCCAGCATTTTCTGGTTCTCAGTTTCACCTAGACTTTGGTAATACTGAATTTGGTAGTCATCCATGTTCGGTAACTATTACAACAGGTTACTTGCAGCAAGGTGGAATTAAGACATCAATGATAAATTACATAAATGGTAACCCTGTTTATGGACAACTAGCATATGCAGATGGAGACCCATTTGTTGGCGAAGCTGAATTATTTCCATACAACTTTATACCACATGGATTCATTCATGCCGACGGATCACTTTTGCCAATAAATCAAAATCAAGCCGTCTTTTCCCTTCTTGGTACTACCTATGGGGGAGATGGAATAACTACATTTGCAGTGCCTGATCTTAGATGCATGGAGCCACCACATATGGAATATGGTGTAGCCCTATTTGGCATCTTCCCATCAAGAAACTAGCCAAGAATTAAAAACTAAAACCCTATTTTCATTTTCTAACAAATAGTACCTATCTATATTTTGATAAAATATTGATTATCGGATAAGGAAGACAGTGCCTGTTTTAGATTATACTTGGGGTGGCTATTTTATATTGACACAAGAAACTCAATAAATATTTCAAGAAAAATTTTGGAATAAAATCCTAAATAGATTAATGGGACTAGCAACTCTGATGAAAAGAAATTATCTGACAATATCACTATTTTTTATTGTATTTTTAACATGGATATTTTCAGTTCAATATTCTGATGCACAAATTAATGCAGGCAATTCTAGCTCTAGCCAAAATCAAAATGGCTATTATGTTCAACCAACTGTTTCTAGTGGAATACTAAACATAGCATCTGTTACAGTAAACTATCAAATGAGAGGAGGCTTGATTCTTAACGCAACATTAGACAAAGATATTAAATCTATCATTTTAGAAGTTGAAGGTTACAACACTACGTTATCGCCTGATGCATATGGTCCTCATTATTTGGAATTATGGATTCCGCACAAGCTATTAGATACTCAATCAAGAGGCAATTTCACAATATCTATCAATGGTCAAGTTGTTGCAGCAGATCAGGCACAGGAGAATATTGAACCTCGCTGGATTGTAATGAAATATCAGACAGGAAATAACATAATAGGTATTATTGGGACTAGAACTGTTTATGATCTTACTAGTTCTGCAAATCCTGCACCAAATCAACTTGGACCAAGTGCGTCTCCAACTATAAACAATCCACAATCAACTACAAACAATAATCCATTTTCTGTAGAACTGATATCTGTAATTGTTTTTGCTATCGCAGTTATAGTTGCTGCAATAACACTGGTCCGTAGCTTAGTGAATAAAAAGGCAAGACTACATTTGGAAATTGTAAAATCATATATCTCCAAATCTAATGGTGATAGTGCTACAATTGTTGTCGAATTGAAAATACATAACAAAGGAGGAGTTCGTACAACAATCCATGAACTGGCATGTAAAGTCAAGGTAGACGATAAAGAAATTGAAGTAAGAGATGACAACAAATCAATAATGCAAGTAGATTTTCATTCAACTGCCATTTCTGAACCTATAAAATTTTCACTATCAAATAGTCTGCATATTGACCCAGATTCTGTAGATGAAATCACTTTAATTGTAAGGCATACTTACGGTGTAGAAAATATGGAACATGTACACATGGATAAAGACGACAAATCAGACAGTGGCGTTTATCACAATAACGACAAAAAATAAACAAAATAAAAATTAAGTAAGGAATTTTGGACACAAAAGAACCCTAGACCAGTTCACATGAAACACATCAGAATGTCAGGCGATATGAACAATAACAAAATGGAAAGATTGAACGGAGAGTTTAGAGACAGAGAAAAGGTGGCTAGAGGTCTAAAGAAGGATGATTCACCTTTGATTAATGGTTATCAGATATTTCATAACTATATCAGACCGCATATGAGCTTGGATGGGAAAACACCTTCGGAAGCTTGTGGTATTAAAATCGAAGGAGATAACAAGTGGATTACATTAATACAAAATGCACGTAAGCATGGTAAAAATTAGTCCACTTCAATCTTGTTTTCTTCAATTAAATCATATTTTGTTTCGACTAACATGGGCAAACGATCTACAAGAGAAATTAAATCAGGAAATGGAAAAGGTATATGAAACAAATAATCCATTAGAAGAATCTAATCGAATTAACGCTCAATCTGTGATGATTCTTGATTATATTTTATTAAATTTAGATCAACTATTAGAAATACACGATACACAATTAGGTAAAGTTTTGAAAGAAATAGATTTTGTAGATTTATTAAAACATTTGAAAAATCTTTGGGTTCCGATTAATGGGTTAAGGGGAAAAATTGTTTTGTGGAGAAATAA
>Ga0207081_1201_pt1 | contig 10790 bp, 9 predicted proteins | sample Alteio_BWMinHeat_59_FD_153524 | JGI IMG/M metagenome (GOLD analysis project Ga0207081, IMG submission 153524) | Enriched cells from forest soil in Barre Woods Harvard Forest LTER site, Petersham, Massachusetts, United States -... | ecosystem: Environmental > Terrestrial > Soil > Temperate forest >... | reverse complement strand
TATAATAGAATTAAAAAAGTTAGAGATAAAAATATAGCTCATATTGATAAGTCTTTCATACAACAAGAATTTTTGCCTAGTGATATAATTAAACTGATTAAATTTTTAAAACTTGCCTTTCAAGAGATAACAATCAACCTACCTATAGAGCAAGCACCATGTATGTGCGAAGATTCAGAAATCAAATCTCAAGCAGATCAGTTCATACGGCATTTCTCTAGATCGTAATAAGTTTTAAGCCATATATATATAAATTTATAGTGCAAAAAAACTCGTATTCCCCTTTCCTACAAGGCCTTTTAATTTAGGTACGAAAAAAAGCATTCAGCTTTTTTTCGAGCGCGTCCTATTGGGGCTCAGGGCGCGCTTGGAATTCTTTGCGGCCCTGCTTATTGACGATCTTGTAATATCGCACAACTGAGTTGTCATGCCCCAAGTGGGGCTCGCAATTGTCGATCTGGCGATATTTGAGTATACGATTAACCAACCCGCCTTCGCCAAGGCTTCGGCAAAATTAGCTAATACGAACATAATTTTCCATTCTGAGTTTTTTAGTGTGTCACCGAATAATCAAGTGTGCAAATAGTAATATATTAAATTTTATTTATTATGCATTTCTATCTAGGCTGGTGGATGACCCGGGTCACGACCCCCCATATACAAAAATTACTTCCATCGTAAATTTCAATCGGCGGATAGTTAGCATTTTCCGAAAGCAAGTAACCTTTCTTGTTTTTATGCGACAGGCGTTTTACGGTGAGCTGCCCATCAATTGCGGCAATAACAATTTTGCCGTGCCCCGCTTCTAAACTGCGGTCGACAATCAAAAGATCGTTTTCATGAATGCCCACATCAATCATTGAATCCCCGGTAACTTTCACCAGGAATGTATCGGCGGGATTTTTTACCAGCTCAGCATTTAGATCCACTCTGGCTTCCACATGCTCATCAGCAGGTGACGGCGTACCCGCCTGCACCTTAGAGCCATAAAGCGGCAATTTATAACCTCGATGCGCGACAAACTTCATCACATCACCCATGATGCTCACCGGCAACCGCACCGGCTTAGTCGCTTCACCGTATGGCCCCTTGCCCTTCGGCCGGCCAGCACCAGCCCTTACTCCCCCCTGCGTCACTTCTTCCCCTTAATATAACATTATGTACTTAGAATAGTGTACATTTATCAAGTGTCAAGGATATTAATTAAACTAAGGGCTCAAAATTACGCCGTGGTCAACTTGAGAAATTGTTTATTATTTCTGCTGGTAAATAAAGCTACTTCGCTGTAAAATCATGTAAAATAACTGTGAAATATATGAGAAAAATTTTAGTTACAGGTGCAGATGGGTTCATAGGCTCACACTTGGTTGAGAGTTTGGTAACGCTAGGCTATGATGTGCGCGCTTTTTGTTATTATAATTCCTTTAATCATAAAGGCTGGCTCGACTATTCACCTACACAGATAAAAGATAATGTTGAAATATTTTTTGGCGACATCCGTGATGCCAATTGTGTTAATAAAGCAGTACGCGGGTGTGATATCGTTTTTCACCTAGCATCATTAATTGCCATCCCTTATTCATATGATGCTCCGCAATCGTATGTAGACACGAATGTTTCCGGTACTTTAAACGTCATGCAAGCGTGCTTAAATAACAAAGTGACGCAGGTTATTCATACTTCAACCAGCGAAGTTTATGGCAGCGCGCAATACGTACCGATTGATGAAATGCATCCTTTGGTCGGACAATCACCATACTCAGCTTCCAAAATTGGTGCGGATCAAATTGCCTTTTCATTCTATTGCTCATTTAATTTGCCGGTCGCTACGGTACGGCCATTTAATACTTTTGGGCCTAGACAGTCAGCACGTGCGGTTATCCCAACCATCATAACGCAGTTGCTCGCAGGCAAATCTGAAATCAGTCTTGGTAATTTAGACGCAACGCGAGACTTCAATTATTATAAAGATACAGTAGCAGGAATGCTTAGTTTTATTGGCAAAGATAAAATCGCTGGAGAAACAATAAACATAGGTAGCGGCTTTGAGATCAGCATAAAAGATGTTGCAGAGCTAATCGCAGAAGTTGTTGGAAGCCCCCTTAAAATTAAAGTAGAAAATGAAAGGATGCGCCCTGCGAACAGCGAGGTTGAAAGACTCTGTGCCGCTAATGGCAAAGCTAAAGCTCTGCTCGGATGGCAACCAAAGTACTATGGCAAAGAGGGATTAAAAAATGCACTTACTGAAACTGTCACATGGTTTAGGGAGAATGCTCATAATAACTTTTATAACCCCAATAAATATATAAAATAGATGATGCTAAAAGAATCTCTAGCACTAATTGAAAAAGCCTTGCCTGGCAATTATAGCAAGTATGAATTGCACGAGCCTTATTTTGATGCCCGGGAAGAGCAATATGTTTTAGATTGCATAAAAACGCGCTGGGTTTCATATCAGGGTGACTATGTAAACAGATTTGAAACCATGCTTGCTCAGGTGTGCCAGGTTAATCATGCGATAGCTCTAGCAAGCGGAACTGTTGCATTACATCTTGCACTCTCTATCATCGGCATAGGTCGCGGCGATGAGGTTATTATACCTTCACTAACATTCGTTGCTACTGCCAATGCAGTCATGCATTGCGGAGCCATCCCTAATTTTGTAGATGTAGCATACAGTAACTTTGCCATTGACCCTGAAAAACTTGATAAATACCTGGAACGAATTATAGAATTTGATACAGAAGGCAATGCTCTAAACACTCTGACTAAAAATAGGGTCAAAGCCATAATACCAGTGCATATTTTTGGACATCCTGTGGATTTAGCATCCCTAACTAAAATTGCAAAAAAATACCGTCTTATTATTATTGAAGATGCTGCAGAAGCCATAGGCTCATATTATAAAAATCAGCATGTGGGTAATGTTGGTAAACTTTCTATACTCAGCTTTAATGGCAATAAAGTTATCACTACAGGAGGCGGAGGCGCTATTATCACTAATGACGATCAGCTTGCAGAAAAAATACGATACCTCTCTACCACTGCCAAACGACCGCATCGTTATGATTTTTTCCACGATGAAGTGGGTTATAACTTTAGAATGCCTAATATCAATGCAGCTATAGGAGTTGCGCAGCTTGAAAAGTTAGATGACTTTTTACTGAAAAAGCGAAAATTAGCAAAGCATTATAGTCAAGCTTTTGCCAGGAATGAATTTTTTGATTTTCTCGTTGACGAGCCCAACACTATAAGCAACTACTGGCTCAATGCTATTATGATTAAACCCGAATATAAGCAGTTTAAAAATCAACTACTTGATCAATTGCATGATAAAGGGATAAAATGTAGACCTATATGGAATCCATTACATACTTTGCCTATGTATAAAGATATGCCTAAAGATCATCTGGATTGTACCAATGACCTGTTCGAGCGCGTTATATGCTTGCCGAGCAGTGTATTTCTTATGGATGACAAGCAATGAAAAAACAAAAAGTTTGCGTAGTATCTGGTAGCCGAGCTGATTATGGATTACTCAAGAATCTAATTGGCTTACTTCATATCGATAAGTCTTTTGAATTGAAGATTGCGGTCACAGGCCCACATCTGTCGCCTATATGGGGCGAAACATATCTTGAGATTGAAAAGGATGGGTTTAAAATTGATGCGAAGATAGAGACTCTGCTTAGCTCCGATACAAATGTCGGTATGGCAAAGGCACTGGGCTTAGGGGTATTATCCTTTACCGATTACTTTTCCCAAAACCTTCCCGATTTTATTATCGTACTTGGTGATCGTTTTGAAATACTGGCTGCTGCACAAGCTGCTTATTGCTTAAAAATTCCTGTAGTGCATTTACATGGGGGTGAAGTGACTTCCGGTGCTCTTGATGATTACTTCCGACATGCCATAACTAAATTAGCACATTTACATTTTGTCGCTCACGAATCTTATGCTAAGAGGGTAGTCCAAATGGGCGAACAACCTAATAGCGTGTTCTTAAGCGGAGCATTGGGAATCGATGAAATTGCCAGAGTAAAAAAGTTCAGTAAAACTGAGTTAGAAAAACGTCTTAGTATTCCTTCCTTAAAGCAATACTTTTTAATTACTTATCACCCTGCTACTTTATCAATCCAGAACTACAAAGAAGAACAAAAGATTGTAAAGAACATTTGCTCCGCATTGAAAGAATATAAGGATTATCATTGTATAGTATCCTTAGCTAACGCTGATCCTAGAGGGTATTCTATTAATGACACTTGGAAAGCTGAGGCTCAAAAATCCGATAGGATTAAGCTCTATTATCATTTTGGGTCTGAGCTCTATTTAAATGTCCTAGCAAATTGCTCTATGGTGATTGGCAATTCTTCCAGCGCGATTTTAGAGGCTCCATATTATCATGTGCCTACCATTAATATTGGCTCACGCCAAGACGGAAGGTTCCATTGCAGCACCATTATTAATTGTTCCGGGACAAGCAGTGATTTAAAAAAGGCTATTGCACAAGCTCATGATAAAGCATGGGTGCAAAAAAAAGTAGTCAATTGTCCACACCCATTTGGCAAGCCCGGAACAGTAGCAAAAACAATAATGTCGAAACTAAAGCAAATTGATTTTTCGAAATTGGAGTATAAAAAATTCTATGACATTAAATAAACATAACAATTGTTTTATCATAGCTGAGGCGGGGGTAAACCACAATGGCTCCCTTGAGCTTGCCTTCAAACTCATTGATGCAGCAAAAGAGGCGGGCGCTGATGCTGTTAAATTTCAGACTTTTCAACCTGAGTTATTAGTAGTTCCAAATGCTTCCAAAGCAGAATATCAAATAACCAATACTGGCGGTGAAGAAACACAACAACAAATGCTTAAATCATTAGCATTAACAGAAGCTGATTTTATTAAGCTCAATGATTACGCTGAAAAGTGCAAAATAAAGTTCCTCTCTACGCCATTCGACCCTAAAAGCCTTGCTTTTTTAATTAGCTTAAAAGTTGAGCTAATTAAGATTTCATCTGGGGATATAACCAATGCCCCCTTGCTTTTGCAAGCTGCTCAGTCTCAACTACCCATTATTATTTCCTCTGGCGCATGCACGCTTGAGGATATTAAAAACGCTTTAGCAGTGCTGGCGTTTGGCTACCAAAATCCCAGCCAACACCCCCAAAGCTTTCAGGATTGTCTCGGTTTATTAGAAAATAAAAAGACATGGCAGTTGCTAAAAGACAAAGTCACAGTTCTCCATTGCACTACTGACTATCCAGCGAGGCTAGATGATATAAATTTAAGAGCGATGCAGACTATGGCACACGAGTTTGGACTATCAGTGGGTTATTCTGATCACTCACTGGGAATTTTGGTACCAAGTGTTGCAGTTGCTTGCGGCGCTCAGGTTATTGAAAAGCATTTTACCCTGGATAAAACTATGCCAGGACCAGATCACTCGGCATCTTTGGAGCCAGCAGAATTAAAGGCGCTGGTGCAACAAATTCGTGAGGTTGAGAAAATTTTAGGCAGTACACATAAACAACCGAGTGCCAGAGAACTTGCAAACAAATCCGTTGTGCGTAGGGGAATTTATGCTGCTTGTGAAATACATGCGGGTGAAAAATATACTTCGGACAACCTGATAACCTTGAGGCCGGAAAATGGTATTTCTCCTTTAAATATCTGGTCGTTTTATAATAAGCCAGCTGAACGCAATCATAAGATATTTGAGGCTGTATAATGTCTCTTATTTTAATAGGTGCGGGTGGCCATGCCAAAGTAGTTAACGATTCTGCAATGAGGAGCACGTTAAACCCAATAGGATTTATCGACGATAATGTGGATGATTTTTTGGGATTAAAAAAAATATCAGAAAGCGTTTTCTTAGAAAACGCCAGGGAATATACTGCAATTATTGCCTTTGGTGCTGTAACTGCAGCTGCAGCTGCAAGAAGGCATAACTTATATATGCAATACAAAAACCAGGGGGTAAAATTTTTCTCTGTACGCGATCCGTCAGCGACGATAAGTAGTCTGGCAAAAATTAACAACGGTGTAGTGATTTTTCCAAATGCCGTTGTTAATGCAGCTGCTCAAATAGATGAAAATGTGATCATTAATACTTCAGCCGTAATCGAACACGAAGTAAAGATCGGCGCGGGCTCTCACATATGCCCCGGAGCCATTGTGCTTGGCGGGGCTGAAATTGGAAGCAATTGTATCATTGGTGCTGGCGCCGTGATATTGCCTTATAGCAAAGTTGAGGCATCCACTTTAGTTCCAGCATTAACTCGCTTTCCCAAATAATCAATGACCACCAACAAGAACTTTATTGAGTTTTTTAATGAATGCGAGAAGATGCTGCCAGTTGATACTTGGACTTATAAAAAGATTCATCTTTGGCCGATTTTAAAATGGCAGATTTTTAACTCTAATGTTAAGCATTATAGCCCTTCAATTTTTATCAGGTTAAAACAAATTGCACAACTTGTTAGGATCCTATTTTATCCTACCAATTGTAGATTTAAACCACAGGCTTCAGATTTTGTTTTCTATAGTCAAGGGCAGCGCACTCATTTTGAAGATAAGTGGTTAGACCCTCTGTTAGACCCTATAAAAGATAAATATGTCAATGCACGCAAATCTGTTATAAGCATTGAATCTCAACCTGAGCTCAAAATTCCACAGTACTATCCTGCATTTCACTTGCGTATCATTGAAGCGATTCTGTATGCTATAGCCCAGATAGTATATTTAAAGCCTGTAGCAATCCCTGAATACGCTAAACTCAAAGCTACTGCTACTAAGCATGGCTTTACTATTAACGATGATATTTTGATTTCACTTTCAAGAACTATTAAAGGCATTTACTTGATTGCACAGTTTTACTCTTCTCTTCTTAAAATTATAAAACCACAAAGAGTTTATTTGACATGTTATTATAGTATGGCTGGTACGGCTTTACTTTATGCGGCGAAACAATTGCGCATAGAAGCCGTCGATGTGCAACACGGAAGCAACATGAGTAATTTTGCATATATCGGTTGGAAGAAAATACCGGAAGGTGGCTATAATACTATTCCTGATACTTTCTGGAACTGGAGTAAATTTGACGTAGCTGAGATCAAAAACAACAATTCCAAAAAATTTCTGACATATCATAAACCCTTTTTGGGTGGGCTACCTTGGGCTAACCAGTGGTTAGAAGATAATGCTGCTACCAATAAGTATGATAAAAAAGTAGCAGCTATATGCGCTGATGCACCCTTAAAAATTCTTGTATTAACACGCCCTTCATTTTATGGCGAAGAAAGTAGCTGGAAGATGCTAACAGATTTAATAAATAAGGCTCCACCTCAATGGTTTTGGTTATTACGCAAACATCCTGCTTATAACAAGTTAGATGCTTGTTTTGATCAAGTTGTCGGTTATAAAAACGTTAATGTTGATGAAGCTTCAGATCTTCCGCTCTATGCACTTTTTAGAAACTGCGACCTGATTATTACCACCTCTTCTAATGCCTCTGCTCTTGAGGCATACTTCTTCAACAAACAAACTATTTTCCTCTCTAAAGTTGCCGAAGAAGAAAGCGGTGATTTGCTAAGGAAAATCAATTGTAAAACTATAGAAACTCCAAAAGAGCTGCTGGTTTTCCTAAAAGCTTTTCAGGCTGCGAAGCAAACTAAATAGAAAAAATTTTATTTATAATTTTCATGGTTTGTAAGGCGCTATCTAAGGTGGCTACGTCTTCTCGTTTAGTAGTATCCTGGCAAAAATCAAACACTTTTTGCGCTTGAAGCCTAAAGCCGGGCTTAAAGCTAACATCCCAATCATTTATTGTAAGCTCTGTTAACTTTCTCTCGCCTCTTTTTTGATGCAGAGCTTTTTCCAATGGTCTCAACTCCCATCTATCTTCTGGAGTTTGCACTGTCACAGCCCATGGTCCAGGGCCCGACCAAACACCGTGATATAGCCCTTCATCTCCACTCGTATATTTAATTTGCGCTAATAGAACAAATGTCTTATCAGGCTCCCATTTGTGTAACGGTGTCACACTTTCAATTTCTCCCCGACAAAAGTGGGTAAGATAATCTATAGTATGAATTGAATTTGCATACATCCAGTTTTTGACGACAATTTCCGGGTGATTGAAATGCCGAGCTGTAGCAAGATCCTGTTGGTCTGCTATATAAACAAATCTCTTTGATGGAGAATTTTGTAGAACTTTATGAACTCCCATTGTACTTGATAAACATCTTCTGTTTAAACCCACCAAAACTTCTTTGCCTTTAGATTTGGCTTTAGCCTGAATTTGCAAAGCCTGCTCTAAATTATAACCTGGTGGTTTCTCTAAAAATACCTGCCAGGGATAATCCAAACTTTTCAATGCAGTATCCAACATAGCGGTTTCAAATACTGTCACCAAAACCAGATCCGCCTTAGTTTTTTCATAAAGCTCTTCTATGCTTTCGCACACCAAAGGTATAGCATATTCTGCAGCGAGCTTAGCAGCCTTCTCTTTAGTGCGACTAAATATGCCGACTATTTCTACCTGAGCTATATCCTTGAAGGCTCTGATATGCTCTAAAGCCATATTGCCAGCACCTATTACTGCTACTTTTAATTTTTTGTCACTCACACTCATAGGAAAGTTCATTCTAGTTAGATCATCATTATATGCTTAATTGAGTGATTTTGGAATTGAAATTGTTGTATTTGTAATCTATTCGCCTAAGCTTAGAATCTTATTATTATCAATATCTTATATTTAATGCCGATATAATTTGTTCAGCAATATTTTTTTCATTTTGTTCATGTGACCCTTGCCATATATCTTGGTAATAAATGTCAACGAATCCTGGAACCCCACTTTCTTCAATGGCTTGTACAAAAAGCTTTATCAGCTTTTCCTCAACACGAGGATTTTTTATAATATGATTAATAGCTCTGGTACATTCGGCTTCATCTTTGATATGTCTCACACCGATACAATCATTATACCAGGTTTTTCCAAATGTTATCACTGGCTTCCCGCGTACTAAAGCTTCCCAGCCAGTAGTTCCAGAAATCGTCGCGACTGCCTGTGCGTTATCAATTATTTCAAAAGGGTCATTAACTAATGAAATAAGTTGTACTTTTGGAATCTGCAATAGATCTGCATAATAAGAACTGGATCTGCATATATGCCCGTGCAACCCCCACTGCACAGGATGTTCTTTGACATATACTACCCAGTCATCTGGAATTGCTTTTGATACCATTTCAATAGCTAACCAGATATCTACAAATATACCTCCTTGCGGGCAGCTTGACCGCTCTGGTTGAACAGATAAGGGGAAATAAACATACTTTAAATTCTTATTATATTGAGAGCATAATTTCAAATATTGCGATAACCGTTTGTCTGAGTTTATTTTCCATTTAAAAGTATCCAAATAATAGCAAAATTTACCCCACACACCCTGATAAGAAGCATCTAAATTATGCCCTTTTTGTTTTGATAAGGCGCCTTTCCAGCGATTAAAGTCTTCGCCTTTAATCGACTTCAAAATTGCCGAGATGCAGAATTGTATGGCATACCTCATAATTTGTAAAAAGTACTTAACGCTCAATATATTATCAAAAGTACTCCTTAATTCCTTTTCTGCAGGGGGTAAAGCACCTTTATAATCAGCCTTAATTTTATTAAAATAAATTTGTGTACCGGAACTTATTACTGGTTTTTTATTCAGCTTTAGCAATTGGTGGTACTTATTTTTTAATCTAGGAAACCCTTTCTCAAAGTCACTAGTAGTCAATACATACATTTCAGGATTTAAAGAAGTTTCCTCGAACATAATAGTATGAATGCCATGTAATCGAGCAAGTGTGAAAATTATGAAATCATATACAACATGAGGAACATTTGGAAATACAATAATATCTGGACGATATTGCTGTATAATTGCATTCCAAAGCCCAATACCTTTGACCAAGTATTTTTTCATTTGGTATAAGTTTAAGTCTAAGCTAAAATTGAAGCGCTCACACATGCTGTAAAGATTTTGTGCTTGAGTTAAATAAATTTCATTAAAAGCCCAATCATAAAGAGGTCTCACATTATTAAAATTCTCAGGCATTTTTAAGGTTTTGGCCTGATAACAATTTTGATAAATCGTGTTGGGGAAGTTATTTTTAATATCGTTTTCAAACTCAGCAGTAGCTGACCAATATGTAACCTCCATATTCTCCTGTTTTAGATGTTTAGCTACCCCTAGCCATAGCGAAGAAGAGCATTCTACGAAGAAACACTTTTTTATTTGGCAATCTTTTTTCATCTCATCCCAATGTTTTGTTTGCATTACTACCGTAACTAAAACCAGGTTATTCTAACTCACAAAATCTAGCTTAAAAGGTGTTCCGAATTTTATAGCCTTGTTAGCTTTTTTGCCTAAGATATCAAAGTAATATTTAGGTTCAAGACCTAATCCAGGCCTCACTACTCTAACATTACCTTCAGTAATTTTCTCGCCTTGTGCAATATCTTTTGAAGCGTAAATACTTCTTCTAAATATCAGACTCTTTCGCTCAGTTTCCGATCGATTATAATTGACTTTACCTATAGCGAGATATACATCACGCGCATCTTTACACAACTGAGCAAGTTCACTTGGCTCCATTGAGAAGGCACTATCAACTCCACCTTCGCTGCGTGCAAAAGTAAAGTGTTTTTCAATTACTGTAGCACCCAGCGCAACGGCTGCTAGCGCAATAGAATTTCCTAAAGTATGATCAGAAAGACCAATTTTTACCTTAGGCAA
>Ga0207081_1200_pt1 | contig 10793 bp, 17 predicted proteins | sample Alteio_BWMinHeat_59_FD_153524 | JGI IMG/M metagenome (GOLD analysis project Ga0207081, IMG submission 153524) | Enriched cells from forest soil in Barre Woods Harvard Forest LTER site, Petersham, Massachusetts, United States -... | ecosystem: Environmental > Terrestrial > Soil > Temperate forest >... | reverse complement strand
TCGGCGGCTTGACGCGCGTCAAACGGGGCGGGTTTAACCGGAAGAGTCGGAAGAGCTGCGGCCCGTTTCTGAGCTTCTTCGTCTGCCAGCTTTTGAAAATACACAGGCGTCAAAGTCCAACAGTAGACACACAAACCCTGTCGGTCGTGCGCCGCATCCTCTGTGATTTTTCGGCGGCACTGCAGGCACGCCTTAAAACTCGTCCAACACGAACCGCAGAAGCCTAGTTGGGGGTTCGCCGGATATTGCTTGCAATGTTTGCAGAGCGAATCGTCCGCCGTCCTTGGTTCAGTTTCGAATTCGGTTAGCTGCTGGCCCCGCTTTCGCTCGCGGTAGCGTTTGGCCGCCTCTGCGTTCTGTTTGCGCCTGCGAACGCTTTTACGGGACAGGTCGGCCATTGTTTATTTCCCCACCAGGGCGGCCACATCGCTGATGTGCTCTTTCTTCAGTCCCAATTTGGCAACCATGTAGTATTCGAGAGCTCTGCCGAATGGGAACTTCAGAATCGCTCCCGGTTGGCTAATATGCTTCAAAATCGCTGGTCCGAAGCTTTCGGCTGCCGCCTCAGCCCCTATAGCGGGAACCATTGACGCAGCGGTGCCAAACAGCGCGTTTTCAGTGCGGCTCCTGGTTTCAGGATCCATTTGGTTTAGAAGTTCTGGATTGGGGTTTGCGGGGTTTTCGGGACTCGCGTTTGAGGGGCTGTTCTGGACGGCTAGGGCGGCGTAGGACGGTTTCAGGTCGGGCGTGGGAGCGGGCGGCATCGGCGGCCTGTCGACGGGGGCAAGCTTTAGCTCTCCGAATTTCTGAAGGACGCCGCGGGTTTCAGAGGATTGGTGGTCGATTGTGCCACCAGCTTTCTGTGCTGCCACAACCTGATCGTGGGGGATATAGCCCTTGCTGCCGTCTGGCGAGATCATAGGAATAGCAAGCTTGCCCACTCCGGCTGCTACGGCCTTGCCCGCGTTCTCTACCGGAACGTCATAGATTTGGCCGTCGTGAGTCCCAATCATGGGAAGTGTCGCGTTCGTACTCATTTGAAAAAGGTTCCTTTCGAAAAGAAGTTCTTGTGTCATCGTTGTGGGGCGCGCTAGGCGCGATCGGTATCGTGGGGGGGGATCGGCCCGTCGGCTACCTTTGGTTTTTGGGACTCCTGCGCGCGCCACGGGCTCCGGCTGCCTGTCCGCTGTTCGCCGCGTTGGCGCGGTCGCCGTGCGGCGCGGGCGGGTGCCGTTGATGACGCGGGGTGCATCAGCATTCGCGGGCGGCGCGCGTCATCGGGTCAGCAGCCAGTCATTACGGGCGTCATCGTTCGCGTCATGAGGGACAAACAAGGGACGCGTCTTGTAATGGCTGTGTAATCAGTAGCTTAGCCGTGTCTGGCGGTTCTATGAATGGCTATACCAGGCGCCGCCTATGCCGTGAAAACACGGAAAATCGCGTTCGGGACACAATCGATTCGCGCGGGGGCGACAAGGCACAGACAACACATATATGTGTCAGATCAATCTGCTGTATCTACCTAGCCCGCAGAACACTACCGGAAGATGGAAAACCGGAAGGTGGGCCACAGTCCGGCTAGGTAGTAACAACACATATATGTGTTATATAAAAAAATAGACACGTGTGTGTTCTAGCTTCTGCTTCCGCTCGTGTTTTCTGCTTCAGCGGCAGGCGGAACCGGGCGCGCCTCTTCAACACATATATGTGTCGTCTGTCCGCGCTTCTTATCGGGCAGCTGAGGCATACCGTGCCAAACCTGCAGCCACAGTGCCACGAGATAGCGCCATTCCCGCTTACCGCTTGCGTAGAGTTGCACTCTGGCTTTTCCCTGGCTGGCATACGGCGGAAGCAGCCGGTATCCGCGGCGCACACGCATGTAGTTGCTGATCATGTAGTCTTCAAAGTTCGGGATGTTTCGCCACTTCTCTTCGACTCCGACCAAATCTCTTCGCTCGTAACGCTGTATTTTGGCTCGCGTTGCCCGCTGCCTCTGCCGCGCCGCTTGCCAAGCTGGATAAACTTCCCCGTTGTAGGAACCTAACCACAGCGCGCGCGCAACCGCATCAATTCCGTAATCTGCGCCGTACTTCTTAAAAGCGTGTGGAAAGGGCCGGTTTTCGACAGCCCACCAGTTGGACAGTCGCTCAGTTAGAGTGTCGGACAATTTGGGCGCCTTCATAATCTCCTGCGCCCATTCGTTGAAACCCAGATTGTCGGGAATATTAACGTTGTCCACGAAGCACCCTAGCCATTGGGCTCTCTTTTCTCCAGTCGCGCCGTTTCAACTCGGTGGCGACTTCCAGCAGCTGAGGGCCGTCCAGGGATTGCAGCAAATCGTTGACGGTTTTCGTGGTTTTAGTACCCGTGGCCTCCGTTAGTTCTCGAAGAGCAATAATACGTTCCACGATTTCGGTTGTGCTCATGGTTCATCTCATTTCTCGCCAGCAGCTCCGCCGGGCCCGGTTAGTGTGAGTGGGATTCTGTTTGATATTCCTGGCAGAGCGGGCACCAGTTTGTTTGGGCCCGGTCTGGTAACTTGCGGCTTGGAAACAGCGGACGCGCGGCAATAGCGCGCTGCGCGGCGGCCCGATCACATTCACGCAACTGATTTACGTGCATGCGGGCTCCTTTTTGGGTGTGTTACTTATGCTGGCAATTGGGCCGTTTATCTGTGACGCGCCGCGTCGCGGCTTTACGACATTCGGGTGAGCAAAACCGCGCGTCTCGGCGCTTGGAGTAAAAAAGGCGCCCATAGCGGCACCCGTCGTGAGCACAGAAGTGACAATGCAAGCGCGCAACTTCATAGGCGAACACAGCGGGCGGGTAGATGGTCGTCTTCCGTGGTGCAGGGCGGTCGGATTCGTCTTCCGCGTGGAACTCCTCCCTGTTCGCGCGTTCGAGAATCAAGTGAATCGGAAGCCTATCCATAAAACGCTCGTGTTTATTTCGGCCTCTCGTGGTGTGGTGGTGAACGTAGGGCTCCGCCATGAACCAGAGGGGAGACGGACGCGGCGCATATAACACGATTCCGTCCGGCCGCACTGCATTACGGAATGGCGCAGACGACGGCGGATCCTTCCGGCGGCTCACCGCTGCACCCGGTTTTCGTTTTCTTTTGCTTCGAGCCACGCTTGAACGGCCGCGCGCCTAAAGAACAAACGCTTACCAAGGTAGAGGTGAGGGATTGGGTTTTTGCTGCGGTCACTGCGACGGCGGGTAAGACCGTGCACCACGTTCGTGGACACGCCAAGAAAGGCGGCCAGTTGTGGGACGCTGAAAATGTCTGCTTGCGGGTCGGACACGGGGATTCTCCTGGTTTCAGGAGTCCGTCCCGGTGTACGTGAGCTTGTGCTCTTTTAGCGGCTTTGGGACTCTACGTTAGATTGTCACGTCAACTTTCGACGTTTGCTTAGAGTACCATTTTGGAACGTCATTTGTCAACGTATTTCGGCAGAGGTAGGCTATCGTGTTCCCGATTCGATACAACATCGGATGGGACGCGGTCTAAGCTACTGATTTTTCAGCAACACTTTTACGATGTAACCTGACTGTACCTGTCGGCGCTTAACTGAGGGTTTTCCACAGGATTTATCGGCTTTCCTCTTGTGTATAGCGGTCTTTTTAAGGGATAATATGCAGGACACAAAAGGAGGTGTCCGACAATGGCAGCACTCAGGCCGCAGTTTGGTTCAATCGTAAAAAAGAACGGGGCTTGGCACTGGCGCTATTACGAAGATGGGAAGCAAAAGAGTGTAAAGCTTGCGGATTGCAACGATGAATTCCGCTCGAAAAAAGATGTGGTTCCACTCGCGAATGATAGAGCCGCACTGCTCGCGCCGCTATCGGGCGCAGATCAGCCACGCAGTGGCAACATAACCGTTGTGGACTTTGTCGAAAAAACATACCTGCCATGGGTACGCGAAACAAAGCGACCTGCCACGGCAAACGGCTACGAAAAAATCTGGAACGCGCACCTAAAAGCGCATTTCGGCAACAGGAAACTCGCCGAGTACCGCACCCACCACGCGCATGACCTGCTCTCAAAACTGGTGAAGGGCATGGGCCGCAACAGCCTGCACCATGTCCGCTCCGTCATGTCGGGGATTTTCAAACTCGCCAAGAACAAAGGCCGAGTCGCAGTCAATCCCATTCACGACGCTGCTCCCGATAGAGAGCCCAAAGCACCAAAGAAAACGCAGCACTACACGGATCTGGAGATGCTTGCTGTACTGCAAGCATTGAGGTGTGAACCAAAGGCACAAGCAATAATGTCTGTTGCGTTCCTGGGATTACGAACGGCTGAAATAGCGGGCTTGCGTTGGGAGGATATCGACGCCGACGCCGGGGTAATCCGCGTACAACGCTCACACTGGCGTGGCACAACGAATCCGTGTAAAACTCCTGACAGCCGACGCGAAGTTACGCTAGGCCCGAACATGGCGAGAATTCTTGAAGACTATAAAAAGTCGCGAACGGCTATTGTCTCTGGATTCGTGTTTGAGAACACAGCCGGAAACCCTCAAGACATGGGAACCTATTCACACCGTGTGATTCGCCCGATTCTGAAAGAGCACAATCTGTCGTGGAAAAATGGATACTTCGCCGGTAGACGTGGCGCCGAAACAGAAATGAACCGCCACACTAACGGCAATGCGCAGATCACAGCACCCCACTTCGGGCACAGTCAAGAGATAGCACGCGCGAAATATATCAAACCGGTTCCCAAGGAACAGCGTGAGGCCGGTTTGGCTCTAGATCGTGTGTTTGAGATGCTAGGAACGGAGGTAGTTCAGTGAATGTAAGGGACAATAAGGGACATCCCTCACGGTCTATGCCTGTATATTGTTCATAAAAAACAACGGAGGGATGTGTGAGCGGTTGAAACAGGCGGTCTTGAAAACCGCTATACCCGAAAGGGTATCGGGGGTTCGAATCCCTCTCCCTCCGCCACTATTTGCAATAGTGGTGACGCAACTTGATCACTCGCGCTGTTTCTCCTTTGCTACTCAGAGTTATTTACCTCTAAAAGCAATGTCTTAACACGAAGTGGTCCCACCACCACGACCGCAAAGGTTATGCACAGAAGTGCCTACTTTTGCACCGCAAAGTAGTTAGCGGAACAGCGTATGTTGTGCGGGAATCAGTTCGGCAGTCTCGATCAAGCAATCCGGCGTTTCATTTGCAGGATCGTTGACGCATTCACTCACAGGAAACCGTCTCATAGCTCCCGCGTCGTAGGGCAGAAGTATGTCCGCCAATCGTCCAGACGCCGAGGTCGGAGCATTGAGCCACATCGAGTAGTGCTCAGGCCGAAGAATCACCGGCATCCGGTCGTGTACGTCTCTCAGGAGTTCGTTCGGAGAGGTCGTCAGGATCGCGCACGATTCCACCAATGGACCTGTCGGCGGTTTCCATCGATCCCAGATTCCCGCGAACGCGAAGAGAGAACCATCCTTCATTCCAAAATGGAATGGTTGTTTAAGCTTGCCGCTACGCACCCATTCGTAGAAGCCATCGGCAGGGATTAGACAGCGCCGTCGCTCAAAACTCTCACGGAACGCTGGCTTTTCGACAACGGTCTCGCTTCGGGAATTGATCCGCGCAGCCGATGTGTCCTTCACCCAGGAGGGAATCAAGCCCCAGCGAATAGAAGTGATCTCGCGACCGGACTCTGTTGCCCGGATGACCGGAATCGGCTGTGTAGGTGCGATGTTGTAGCGCGGTACGATCTCTTCGTTATTTCCGCAATAAATAGCCTCGAATCTCTCGGCCAGCCTTTCAACGTGTGTGAGCCGATACCGTCCGCACATGGAGAAATTGTAATTGCAAAGAGAACGGTGCCGACGCATTGCCCCAGTGAGGCAGCACCCCATCACCGCAGAGACCTGATTTCTTTACCAATGGGGCACACTCCCATTGAGTCGCTGCCGCTGTATGCCCAGCCTCCGACATCGACAAGACTTTTGTCCTGCGACAGACTCCACTGCCGGGCGAACGTCCGTAAAGCGACTCCAGTTTCAAAAAGCGTCAAAAAGCCAATCATCGGCGGGCTATTTATCTCCTCGATATCTGTTCGACAACCGCGGGCACGTACCACACTACCGCATTCCCAACACCAGTGTTTGCAAATGTCGCCGGGTCAGCCTTGATGAAATCCAAAGTCGTCTGTTGCCCCTCGGCAGTAATCTCGCCAGCTACGGTCGTCGCTGGATCGAAGTAAAATCCCACGCTCGATTCGACACTTACCACCACATGCCCACCGATCCAGAACGCTCCACTGTCTCCGTGTTTGCTGCGCAAGTCTTCGAAATGTTGCCACCTACCGCTGTCGTTGAAGCCTATCCAAAGGTGGTCCGGCACATGGTCGGAATCGTTCGCCTCTCCAATCAACACACTCCCTACCGACCCCACCCAGGGCACATTTGGCGGTGGCACGTTCGCAGTCCCTCCGCCGCAATTGCTCGTTAGGGTCGCCAGCAGGAGGATGGCGGCGCCCGCGCCGTATATTTTCTGTCTCCTAATCGATGACATGGCAATCAGGAACCAGGCAGTATTATAGGAGCGCCTGACCTTCGCCCCACATTCGCGTAGCTTGTTGCCGCCTATGAAGTGCTCGAACGCGAACGTCTGCACAAGATTGACAGCGATGCAACTATCAGAATTTCTATAACGGCAGCCTCCGGAACTCAGCGTGCGGGAGCCGTCGCCCTTCGTGCGCTCTACAAACTCCAGTTCCGCCCCGCGCTCCGGCTTGACCCAGACTACTTCTCGCATCTTTTCCGCCGCCATCGCGTGCGGACCCTTGGGGCTGCGAGCCAGGCGCTGGACCGTGTGCCGCGATCATAGGATTCGCGGCTCTGCTTTTAGTTCGGCATCGCGAGCGTTGAATGGAGTGTCGGACTTGGATTATAGGGTCGATCCTGCCACCCAGCTTAGTCTTTCCTGAACGGCAAACTCATTATGCCGAAGATAATCAAGCTATAGATGAGCGCATTTACCGGGATTGTTATGAGTGCATAATCGATCTTGGAAGCTGAATGGATACCGCGCAATATCGCCGTAATCCAAAAGCCTGGGGCTTGCGGCCAAGACAAAAGGGCGCTGCCAGTTGCATATGCCGAGACAAATAGCATTCCCGAAATTGCTAAGGCCGATGCCGTCGCGGTCAAAGCTTGTCTCCTAAGTCTCACGCTGCCACCCTGCTGTTCAGCAATTCTGCCTGTTGCGCGATCACGCCCGCACCGACACCCACAGTTGGAAATCCTGCTAATAAGAGGATCACTGGTTGCAATCAGCGTGCCTTCGATCCGCCTGACCTTCCTCCCGTTTCGGGGGCGGACGCAACCGTGGAATCCAGCGTGGGACGACTGCCCAGAAAGCCTCGTATTCACTCCCAAAGCTGCCCCGCAACTTCGGCTCCTCATTGCTGCGAGCCTTCGGCCGAGCGAGCACCTCTGGAAAACCTCCGTGCAGCAGGCTCACCTTCTTCGTTTCCGAAAGACTGAAAGGCAGAAGTTGGAGAATGGCCGCTCGTCCCGCCATGGATTCGCTGATACCTTGCATGAGCGGTGCCTCCTGGGACCCTGTGAACAGCCATTGCCCCATCCGCCGCGGGCCTGTGTCGATAACCGTGCGAACATACGCAAGTAATTCGGGAGTGTTCTGAATCTCGTCGAAGACGACAGGAGGACGGAGCGCATCGAGGAAGGCGCGGGGATCACTGCCCACCCGCGCCTGAACATCAGGGTCTTCGAGCAGTAGGTACTGGGCTTTAGGAAAAAGCTTGCGCAGAAGAGTGGTCTTACCCGCACGACGATGACCGGTCACAACAACGGCAGGGAAGTGTCGAGCCGCTTCCAGCAGGACAGTTGCCAGTCTTCGTTGGAGATACTGCAGATGAGAAACATAAACTAGTAGTTTAGATTACTCAATACTAGAAAATAAGCGCAGTGGGCTCACCAGCGTCGATGTACGTGGATCGTAAGCGGCGGGACAATCAAAGAGGTAGACACGTTAGGGTGCTGGACTCTGCCCTGCAAATCGTGCTTTCACCGTAAATTGAAGACGGCCATCTTCAAGGACAGCCGGCTGCTCTGGTTTCCAAGCTGCTCGCCGGAGACACGGATTTCTTGCCTCAAAAAACGGGAAAGAATTTCCGCCAAGCGGGCGCTACTCGGAATAACTGCCGTAGATTGAGAGTCTTCTTATTTGGCGCTCCTCTTGCACTCTGGACGGGTGGTAGCTCAAGCGGGAGGCGATAAAGATATGCTGCAAAATCAAAATCTCTGGAATAGCGCGTGTTACCACAGTGAAGCTCGCCTTCAGGACATGTCGAGCTTCTCAGGCTGGTCTGGGCGGGATCTCTATCGACTGGTCGGCAACAAAGACGTTGGCAAGTCGGATTCCACGAAACTCTGGCCGGACGACTCAGGCAATCGGGTCAAAGCTGAGCGAGAGAAGCTGCGGGACATGTTCCAGCAGGCCCTCAGAGAGGCGTACGAAATTCAAAGCCAAACGCCCCCACACAATAATAATAATGATCAAGGCAATAAGTTTCTGGCTTAGTGTTTGAGCAGCCCTGGCGCATCAACGCAGTCAGGAAGAGGTCTGTCCACGAGTCGACCGGCGGCCCACGCCGGGTTCTATATGAGGCGATCTTTTCAATTGCCTGCCAGACCGATATTTTGTGGCTGTGGGCGAAAACGTGCCAAAAACTCTTTCCTGCCAGCCACCAGACTCTTTGAAACTGCTGCAGCCGCTTGCCGGGCCGCCGCCGCAAAGGTAGGGACTCTTTCTCGGGTAAGGCGCGTTGTGGGTCCGGAAACGCTGAGCGCCGCCGCAACCCTATCCGCTTCGTCGAAGATTGCGGCGCCGATGCAGCGCGAGCCGAGATATACCTCTTCGTTGTCAAGGGAATATCCACGATGCCGGATCAGCGTCAGCTCCTTTCGCAGATTCGCGGCGCATGCGATCGTATGCGGGGTAAAGCGCTCGAAACTTATGCCGGAGATCAGATAGTCCTGCTCCTCCTCGGGATAGAAGGCCAACATCGCTTTACCCAACGCGGTGCAATAGAGCGGATGACGTGTACCAATCTGGGACACCTGACGAAACGTATGCGCGCTCTCCATCACATCCAGATAGAGAACTTCGCGGCCCTCCAAAACCGCCAGACTGACGGTCTCGCCGGTTATGCGCGCCAACTCCTCGAGCACCGGCCGGCCGATCTTGCGCACCGTGGTCTGGTATGACGTTCCCGATCCCAGACGAGCCAGTCGCACCCCAATCGCATACGCGCCGGCGGAGTCGCGAAACACGTAGCCTTCGTGCTCCAAATGAGCCAGGACGCGGTATGCCGTGCTTTTGTGAATCGCGGTCTTCTCCGCCAGATCCTTCAACTGCAAACCGGCCGGGGAGTCGTGCAGCGTTTCCAGGATTCGCAAAACCTTGGTGACGACTCCGATCGGAGCGGACTTGGATTCTCTGTCTCGACGCATGGTTTCCGTTTGGACCGGGACAGATGTCCCAAGTTGTCCGCAGATTAGTGATTAGGAACTCGCGCGAGGGCGGTCAGACGAAATCCAAGCAGCTACGACGCGAACGGCGGCGCACTCAAGCCGCAAGAGTTCGCAGCCCCTTAACATCTCGGGGAATGCCCAAATCGGTACCGACGTGGGGCGGCCCGTCCGGGCAAAATCGCACTATCGTAGACACGCAGACACGAACATCAGCCCACATGACCGACGTAGTCCGGTGCATTCACCTGGACCAGAAAACCGTCGGGATCATGAAATTTGAACGATTCCTTGGAATTACTGTCGAATTTCAAATTGAGTTTCGTTAATTTTGCGCGCACAGCGTCGGCGTCGAAGCCCGAAATTCCGAAGTCGAAGTGATCGACTCTGGCCTGACTGTCGCCTTGCTCAACGCCAAAGAAGCAACTATCGCCAACTCCCAGGATGTGGGTTTTGGCCGAATGCTGCTTCAGGGGCATTTCGAAGAACTCCTGATAAAAGCTTGAGGTGCGGTGAAGGTCGGGAACTTTCACTGTGATGTGGTTGATGCTGACGGCACGGAAGCCTTCTTCCTTCGCCGCAGTTTGTGCGGCGGCTGTCGCCACCGCCGCAAGGGAGAGGACGAGTTGCCGCCGGGTTATTTTCCCGCTCTCGAACTTATTCAACATCTGATCGATAGTCTGGATCATGGGACCTTTCACGTTTCACGTTATTTCAATCTCTGTCAGCCTAGATGGCGATCAAGAAAGCTCGCCTGCGCTTCCAGCGCTTCCCTGGATTCCGGCAGGTCGAACTGATACCAGAACGCATGCGGCATGGCGTCAAAGACCATCAAGCGCGCATCCACCCCTGCCCGCAACAACGCTCGATGAAAATCGACGGTGCCACTGAGGCAGTGATCGCGCGTCGAGGACATGCAGAGAGTCGGCGGGAATCCTTTCAAGTCTGCGTACATAGGCGAAAGCACCGGATCGTGCCGGTCGTGGTCGCCGACGTATGGAACCATTCCCAGGCCCTTCAGGGCAGGAAGCATCGAACTGAAATTTGTGAAGCCGTTCGTGCCGTAGAGAAACCTGGAGTCTCCGTAGCGGGCGAGATCGACATAACCGGAGAAGAATCCCAAAACGGCAGGCAAAGGCAGACCGAGCCTGCGCGACTCAACGGTCATCTGAGCCACTAGCACCGCGCCCGCGGAAGTGCCGTAGACGCCGATCTTCTTCGGCGCATACTGCTTGAGGAGCTGTTTATACACCGCGACCGCATCGTCCACTGCCG
>Ga0207081_1199_pt1 | contig 10797 bp, 12 predicted proteins | sample Alteio_BWMinHeat_59_FD_153524 | JGI IMG/M metagenome (GOLD analysis project Ga0207081, IMG submission 153524) | Enriched cells from forest soil in Barre Woods Harvard Forest LTER site, Petersham, Massachusetts, United States -... | ecosystem: Environmental > Terrestrial > Soil > Temperate forest >... | reverse complement strand
TGGGGTTTGAAGTGAAAACCTTGCTGCGAACGATGCCTGATTTAGAAGCCATTATCAAAAAAAATCCATTCAAGAAACATGCAGAGGATATGGCACTGCATGTGAGCTTTCTTTCAGAAAGAGCGGATGATACCTTAGCTGAACAATTATTAGCGTTACAAACGGAATTTGAACAGTTTTGTTTAGCGGGTACAGAAGTCTATATATTGGTGCGCAAAGGAGCCTACGGCGAAACTAAATTCTCCAATACTTTTCTTGAGAAAAAACTTAAATTGTCCGCTACTACCCGCAACTGGGCTACTGTAAACAAAATGCTGGAATACAAAACCAACTAAGCTGCCCAATGGCCATTACTCCCAGGAATATAGCAGAGGCTGATGCGAAGGCAGTATCTGTGCTTTCTGAGCAATTAGGTTACCCGATATCAGAGGAAGAAACGGCCAGGCGGATCGCGCTCATCAGAAACAGCGAAAACGATGTGGCTTATGTAGCTGTTGATGATGAAAAGGTAATTGCCTGGATACATATATTCTATACGTTGAGAATAGAGTGTGAGCAGTATTGTGAGGTAGGCGGCCTGGTGACCAATGAGCAATACCGGGGCCGTGGAGTGGGGAAAATTCTTTTGGAAAAAGCGAGGGAATGGTGCAAAACGAAAGGCTGCAAACGGCTGGTAGTCCGAAGCAATACAAAAAGAATTGACGCACATCAATTTTATCAGAAACAGGGCTTTAGGGAAATAAAGCAACAAAAGTTTTTTGAGCTAACGATTGAATTAAAAAACCGTTTGAGATGAGGAGTATTATTGTATTCGTCGCTTTACTATTACTTGCCCCGGGCTTGCATGCACAGCCCTATAAATACCTTGTGCTGAAAGGAGGCGGGATACGCGGCATAGCTTATGCAGGAGCACTAAAAGTGCTGGAAGAAAAGAAAATAACGGAAGGAATAGAAAAAGTGGCTGGAACATCGGTCGGCGCTATCACCGGAGCGTTGTTCTGCGTTGGGTATACCGCTACGCAAATAGAGCAAATAATGTTTGACCAGGACATTGCCGCTTTCAATGACGGTGAGGGTTATTTTATCGGCGGGCAAAGGCGCCTGAGAAAAAAATATGGCTGGTATAAGGGGAAACAACTTGAACAGTGGATAGGCGCACTTATAAAATCACAAACGGGGAATGAAAATACTACCTTCCGTGAATTACACGAGCTGGCCAGGAAAAATACGCAATACAAAGACCTATATGTAACCGCTACCAACCTGACAAAGCAATGCCTGGATATATTCAGTTGGGAAATATCCCCGGATATGCAGGTAAAAACTGCGGTACGCGCCAGCGCAGCAATACCTATATATTTTGCCGCGGTGTTTATCGACAACTCAGGAAAAGGAATTGAAAACCCAAGGCGGGATGGGCACTACAATGTATATGTTGATGGCGGCCTGCTGGCGAACTATCCGATAAATATTTTTAATGGCGAACACGGCCCCACTAATACTGTTAACGAGCATACACTGGGGCTGAAACTGGAACGCCCAGAGCAAATAGATTACTCCAAAAATCATAAAGGGATAGCGCCGTATGATATTCATTCTTTCGCGGATTATATAGCTGCACTCTACAATCTGACCATAGAACAACTGAACAAAGAGGTGACCCGGAAAGAAGAGGGGAAACATACTATATATATAAGCACCAGCAACCTAAACCCAAGGGTAAGACATATAACACAGGAACAAAAAGAATTGCTGTTTAATAACGGAGTAGCCAGTGCCCGGCAGTTTTTTGGTGAACCGTAATCTGATCGAAGTTCGAAAACAGCGGTTATATTCAATAGGAACTTTTTTCCAATTTCTTTATGTACTTTTCTTGATAATTTCCGGCTGACTCAAATAATAATGGCGAAAAAAACAAAAAACAACACTCCCCCAGAAAGGGAAAAAAAAGATAATGCTCCGGCTGTAACAAACCCTTCTGAAAAACAACCGAGAGAGCGTTTCTCCATTTTAGATTTTCGCGTGCAGGCGATAATACTCGCGGTAGTTGGCTTTGTTTTTTACTGCAATACTTTTTCGAATGAAAGCGCGTTCGACGACCGCATGGCTATCATGGATAACGAATACGTGCAGCAGGGAATTGCCGGTATACCGGCAATTCTCACAAAGGATGCTTACCAAAGTTACCTGGAACATAAAAACGGCAGCAACCAACTAGCCGGAGGGCGCTACAGGCCGCTATCACTCATCACTTTTGCTATAGAGCAGCAGTTTATGGGCGTGTATAATGATGAACCCGGCAATGTCCGGGATGCCAGGATAGCGGAAGAAATGCATACTCGGCATGTGGTGAATGTGCTATTGTATATACTATCAGTAATTGTACTACTTTACTTTTTAAGGTACGTAGTTTTCCCAAATCAGCCTTTGATCGCATTTATTTCCGCATTGTTATTTACTATCCACCCTATTCATACAGAAGTAGTGGCGAATGTGAAGAGCAGGGACGAAATACTATCTGTACTGTTCATTTCACTTACATTCATCAAGGCATTCAAATATTATGACAGCAGAAAAATGCGCGACCTGTTGTTAACTGCTTTATTCTTTTTCCTGGCGCTGCTATCAAAAGAATATGCTGCAACCCTTGTATTGCTGCTGCCGGTGTCTTTCTATATTTTCAGAAACGAGACTTCGGTGAAAAGCATTTTGGGCACCCTACCCTACCTTATCCCACTTGCCATTTATCTGTTTCTGCGCTTTGCGGCTGTAACAACTATGGCCGAGGGTGCAGAACAAAATGTTATGAATAACCCATACCTATTTGCCACGGGCGCTCAAAGGATGGCGACCGAAATAATGATACTGCTTAACTATCTAAAGCTATTGATATTTCCCAATGTATTAGCGGCAGATTATTCTTATAACCAGATACCCTATGTTGATTTTTCAAGCACAGCAGTGTGGTTATCGTTGGTGGCACACCTGGCTTTTGTGGCAGCGATGTGTGTGTTGGTATTAAGACGGCAAGTATTGGGTTTTGCTATTGCCTTTTACCTTGCCAACCTCGTGCTTATATCCAACATCCTGTTCAATATCGGCGCCCCTATGGGCGAGCGGCTTATATATCATTCGTCCATTGGGTTTTGTATGGCTATAGCCTTACTGATCTGTATGGGCTTTAAGCGGATGAAACAACCTTCAATGGCCAATGCAGGATTGGCGGGGCTTATGGCTATTGTTGTTATCCTTTGCGGTTTTAAAACTATAGAACGAAATAAAGACTGGAAAAACGATGATACCCTGTTTATGGCCGATGTAAAGAAAGTACCCAACAGCGTACTGGTAAATAATAATGCCGCTGCAGCCTGCATGAACTTCGCGAAAAAGAATAAGGAGGATGTAGCTGTAAGGAATGAATGGTTTCAAAAAGCAGTCAGTTACTTTGACAAAGCTATTGCCACATATCCCAAACACAGCCTTTCTTATGTGAACCGGGGCCTTTGTTACTTTAATATGGGAAAACCGGATATGGCACTACAAGACTGGGACTCGGTAAGAAAGTACTCGCCCAATGAACAGAATCTTTCAAAATACCTCACTGTTGTCGGCAAATATTTTTACGGGCAAGGCAGGAATTACACCAGTAAGAATATGCCTGATTCTGCAATTTATGCCTATAAAAAATGCGTGGACGCTACCCCGGAAATACCCGAAGGATGGTATAGCCTTGGCGTCTCATACATTGCAATTGGTAAAAAAGCAGATGCCAAGGACGTCCTGAAAAAGGCTTTGCAATTATCGCCTAACACCCCCGAAGTGCAGCAGGCATATGAGCAGGTAAAAGATGTAAAGTAACCGCTTAGCAATTCATGTATTTCCAGTTGCGGCTTTTGCCTTCTTCTATCCATTCTATTGCCTGGACTACCCGTTTAGCGCGCGTGGCCTCGGTTTTTGCTTCTTCAAACCATTCTATATATTCTTTCTTGTGTGAATAGCTGAAGGCGTTGAACCGTTTTTCCGCGGCCTCGTTCTTTTTTAACTCTTTCGTAAAATAAGCGGGTGTTTGTAATTCCTTTTTCTCTTTTTCGGTTGGTTTGGGCCTGGGAGGCAGTTTTATCCCCTCTTCATTCAACTTCATAGCTGCCTTAATGTATTTCTTAAGCACAGAGTCTTTTGGCAGGTCTTTCATGCTCATTATTTTGCCCAGGTGCCCCATTCCTTCCCTGTCGGTGACAGACAGTATATTATCGGGATCCTGCATGATAGAAGCCTTCCAAAATCCAAAAGCACAGTGCTGTTTGAAGGCTGCCATATTGCATAGAATAGCACCTCTATACATAAAAATGGGGAAACTCCACTTCCAGGTTTCCTCCACGTCAGGGCAGGTGGCATGTATAAGCTCCCGCAAGTGCCCGAGTATTGGCTTTGCAAAATCTGAGGCCTTGTCTATATATGCATCTATGCGTGCATCATGTTTACCCATAGGTGTTACTGTTTGTATAAAATCTGTTCTATTTGACTTATAAGCTGTTTGGCGGGTTCTAATAACGCCAGGACCTCTTCTTCATTAAAATATACCATATCTTCATAATCACCTTTTTGGCGCTGATTGAAAATCTCCGTATAAAATTTTCCTGCTTCTTTACTTATTATGCCCGGTGTCACAAAATGCAATCCAAGCATTTGCCTTACTCCTGAATGCTTTTTTGCATTAAGCCCGTTATTGATAAGGAGTGCATTGACCGCATAAAAACAGGCATAATAAATACGGTTAACTGAGGCAAAAAGAAGTTTATTATTTATCAAAATTTCCGCTTCGATCAATGTTTCTTTCGCCCTTGCCATTTTATAAGCTACAAGTTCTGCTTTTTGGACAGCGTTCATAATCTGATGCCCTCCCTGTTTACATTCTCATAGAATGGTGTTACCTTATATTCTGTTTGCCAAAATTTTTTTGAATAGACTATTGAGCTTATTAAAATGCCCGTGTCCAATTCTATATCGTACAATGGATAAGTGATCTTTATTTTATCATCACGGGTAACTTTCTCCTTATCAACCAGTATCAATAAATCTATATCAGATTCTTCGTTATAATCCCCACGGGCATAGGAGCCATACAAAATCAATATAGCATCCGGGTCGGATGTCTTCACTGATTTTTTTATGAGTCCTAATATATGGTCTTTGTCTATCACTTTACAAATTTACAAATTGCGAACAAAATCTGCTATTGTTTTACAATCACCACCTTTTCCTGTTTGGGTATCATCTTACCGATAGGTTGCGCAAAAATATCTAATCCAAATTGCTGAAGAAGTTGCACAACCTCAGCTTCTGCGGCTTCATCAACTGCTATCAGCAGCCCCCCGTTTGTTTGCGGGTCTGGTAGCAGGCTAAAGGCTTCCATAACATCTACACCGGCATCAAAAATTATTTTATTGCTGTATGCATTCCAGTTTCTGTAGGTGGCATCGGGCACTATTCGTTGTGCGAGGTATTCTCTAACGCCCGCCATAACCGGTACTATGGAATAATATAGTTCTGCAGATAGATCGCTGCCAGCAGCCATCTCTATCAAATGCCCTGCCAGACCGAAGCCGGTAACGTCGGTCATTGCGTTAACACCCTGTATTTTCCCAAGGGCCTCACCAATCTTATTTAAAGAAGCCATTTGCGCTATCAGTATTGCCTCATGCTCTTCTTTAAGCACGCCTCTTTTTTGTGCGGTAGACAAAATACCTGTACCGACCGGCTTGGTAAGGAACAAAAGATTTCCTGCCCGTGCAGTGTTGTTTTTTTTAAGGTGGTCAATATTACATAAGCCATTTACTGCCAGGCCGAAAACAGGCTCAGTAGTATCAATGCTATGGCCACCAGCGAGCGGTATGCCAGCTTCAGTACAAACAGCACGAGCGCCTTCCAGTACTTGCTGAGCCAGGGCAACCGGCAATTTTTCCACCGGCCAGCCAAGTATGGCTACGGCGACCAAGGGCCTGCCGCCCATAGCGTATACATCGCTAATGGCATTTGCAGCGGCTATCCTACCAAAGTCGTATGCATCATCTACAATAGGCATAAAAAAGTCGGTAGTGGTTATGAGCGCAGTTCCGTTACCAAGATCATACGCAGCGGCATCATCATTGCTGCTATTTCCTACCAAAAGATCTTTATCAAATGGCTGCACGTTATCCGTTTTTAGTATTTCTTCCAGCACAGCAGGGGCTATCTTGCAACCACAGCCAGCGCCGCGGGAAAATTGTGTCAGTTTAATTTTTTCCACCGGCAATTCCATCAGGCGTTAGTTTTTTATCAGTAAGTTTTTTAGCGTTAATTTTTGCGTCAATTTGTTCGCACGGTATAGTTGATACAAGCCTGCCTTTGTTATTACGTTCTGTAAGGCTTCGCTCATAATACTTGTCGTAATAATTTAGCAAAATCCCGAAGCTGCCTTTAAAATCATCTTCCAGCAGGTAGTTTATCGCGTTTTTCGTATTCAGGCCCCCTAATCTCTTTTGAATCCTCATTATAGCCGCTACCAGTTCTTCCTTTTTGAATTTTCCGTATTCTTCAGTGATGTAATTTAATCGTTGTTCGAAAGGTATGTCTAAAAAATATACCGGAGACTGCTGCATGTTTTTATGTAACTCATTTGGCAAGTTTACTGAACCGATCCTTTGGCTTTCATCTTCGATCCAAATATATCCATCTTTCTCATCAGAAAGTGAATGAAGCGCCAATGCCAGTTTATTTTCAAACATTTCCTGTGTGGGTTGCTTGGGTTCTCCAAGCCCTCCAAATGCAGATCCCTTATGGCCGGCTATACCTTCAAGGTCTATTACCGGGTGGCCTGCTTTTAAAAGTTCTTGAAGTATCTGAGTTTTCCCGGAACCAGTATAGCCGCCCAAAACCAGCAACGGGTATCTTTTTTTAAATTGCTGCAATACCCAATTCCTGAATGATTTATAGCCTCCTGACAGCGTATAAACTTTGAAGCCATAGAGATCGAGCAACCAGGCAACACCTGCGCTGCGCATACCGCCGCGCCAGCAATGAACAAGCACAGAGTTAACGGCGCAGGGACTGTCATTTGAAATTTTGGATTTGCAGGTACTAACTATTTCCTCCACTTCTTCCACCATCTTTCTCATCTTCCCGCCAAAATAATCGAGCCCGATCTTTATGGCCTTTTCCCTGCCCTCCTGTATGTATGCAGTGCCCACTATTTTCCGCTCTTCGTCGGTAAATAGCGGCAGATTGTATGCGCCGGGGATGTTGGCATGATTGTATTCACCGGGGCTGCGGACATCCAATACCGGAATTTGCAACGCAAGCCGCAAAAATTCTTCTATTTTTATTTTGTCCATTATTCCATGCAAATTATTGATTCTTAAAGGTAAACGGATACCAATTTTTTTCGCCGAAAAAAAATTGTAAAAATATTTTAAAAAAAATTTGCTAATCTCAGAAAAAGCTGTAAATTAGCTAATGGTTAACGATTTGTTAATGGTATTAATGAAAAATTGCTGACTTACCCTCCTCACGTGAAAAAAATGTAAAGCTCTATCGTCTTGCAGTGCCAAAAAATCATTCGCTAACAATTTAAAACGTGTGGTATGCTCCCAATTATCATTTTAGCTTCCTCAGCGAGCATTGTAGTCCTTTTGAGAAGGACTAAACCTAGTACTAACAACAAAAACCTTCGCAGGTCGTATGAGGCCTGGAATCGAAGTCGGGGACTAAAATATTCATCCCGCTAACTTATAGCGGGAGAATGATCCCTGTTTCTCCTAATTTTCCCAGATCACCATTCCTGCAGCTATGATGCGGCACTACGTATAAGTGCCGGCATTATTTGCATCTTGCTTTAGTACCTGTGCCGCTTACACTGATCCTGTCCGGATCCTCTTGGTCCCGGGCAGGATCATTTTGAGCGATGTCGTTTACCGGACGAGTTGCTTTTACACCAGGTGAATCAATTGGTGAGTTGAAGATCGCTTATCTCTATGGCGTTTTTATTACCGCCTCCACATCTTCATCGCCTTCCAGGTTATCCATCTGCTCCATTATTTGCGGATAGCGCCACTGTACCCGGCGGCTCATGGGCTTTACTGTGAATTTTTTGGGGTTGGGCAGGCAGGCTATGATCATGGCAGACTCAGCCCTTGTCAGGTCCTTGGCGTGTTTATTAAAATAAGTCTTTGACGCGGCTTCAATGCCAAAGATACCGGGGCCCATTTCTATTACATTCAGATATACCTCCATTATGCGCCGCTTGCCCCACGTCCATTCTATAAGCTGGGTAAAATAGAATTCCGGCACTTTTCTTATGTACCTTCCCCAGCCGCTGCCTTGCCAGAGAAATACATTTTTGGCTACCTGCTGGCTGATGGTGCTCGCTCCGCCACCGGCAGGCACCCGCTTCTTTTTGTGCGGCCCGTTTATGCTCTTGTCAATTGATTTCCAGTCGAAGCCGCCATGCTCGGGGAACAACTGGTCTTCACTCGCTATGGCAGCCAGCTTTACATTCCGGGAAATATTGCCATAACCCACATAGTTTCTCTTTATACCATAACCCTCAAATAAGCCACCTAACTGGGTAATGGTAATGGGCGGCTCTATCCATTTGCAGGCAATTACATACAATGATGAGGAAAGGAACAGGATAATTATAATATACAGGATGTATTTAAAGATTTTCCTGCCGCGCGATTTTTTTTTCTTTGCCATTAACGGCTGTAAAAATATAAACTATCTTAAACATAGCGGTGGCATTTATTTTATATCTTAGTAAAAACTCATTTTATGAATAATACTTCAAATCCTAAAGAGCTGATAAAGCAACTAAATGACCTGATACTAAAAGGCAATGCACATGCTACGCTTGACAGCGCCCTCGAAGATGTGCCTGTAGAAATAAGAGGCACAGTGCCTGAGAAGCTGCCGTACAGCATATGGCAAATAATGGAGCATATACGCATTACGCAATGGGACATCCTGGATTTTTCGAGGAACCCGGATTATAAAGAAATAGAATGGCCTGCGGATTACTGGCCAAAAGAAGCAGCCCCGAAAGATGATGCTGCCTGGCATGACTGCATAAAACAGATAAAGAAAGACCGGCAAGACTTTGTGGCATTGCTGGAGAAGGACGGTGTGGATATGTACACCCCATTCCCGTGGGGTACCGGGCAAAACCTGCTACGCGAGGCATTATTGATAGCCGACCACAACAGCTACCATACCGGCGAGATCATTGTTATCCGCCGGTTGCTGGGGCACTGGAAATAATTGACAGTAGTCTTTTTCTATTTTTTCTCTATTTTCGAAGCTACAATTATTTTTTATGGGCGCACAATTAGGAATAGGTTCAAGGGTTGACCACCCCTCTTTTGGTAAGGGGGTAATTGTTGACACTGCTTTGGAGTCTTATATCATCTGGTTCAAGTCGCAGCAGGGTACCAGGAATATCAGCAAGGACTATGCAGACCTTAAAACACTGGAAGAAGTGGTAGCCACACCCGGCAGCGATACTATAACAATAGCAGATATAGAGCAGGCCCTGGGCAATATGCTGGACCTGCGGCTGCATGATACACAATTGGTACCCATAGGCCCAAGATGGAAGCGCGGCCTGATGATACTAAAGCCAGGCGACCCTACCCTGCAGGGAAAGGAAGTGCCTATTGATACCTTTTTTCATAAAATAGTGATGGTACGCGACCGGCTGCGTGTGCTGGAGCAGAAAATAAATGCCCATAAGGTAATGACCGACGATGAGAAGGTAGACCTGCAACAATACATAACCGCGGTTTACGGATCACTTACCACTTTCAATGTACTATTTAAAGAAACCCACCACCAGTTTAAAGGAATGAGCGGGAAGGAGTGATCGGTTGAGAAGTTGAGAAGTTGAGAAGTGATGGGGCGTTAAACTCAAAGGCCCTCCTGCAAGAATGCGGGAAGGCCTGTTAACTCAAATCAAACTGAGCTTAATGAGGTTAATTATGTTTAGTTATAATTTACGGTTACGGGAACGCCTGTTGCGTTAGTGTAGGTGCCTGCAGGCTGCGCGGCAGTTACGCTGAGGGTAGCGCCTACTGTAAGTGTTTGTGTGCCGCCTGCGCTCAAAAGGCCGGTTGCTGAAGGGCTGCTGGTGAAAGCAGTAACGTTCATGTGGTCTGAAGTAGCATCAGTGATCACAACTGTGGTAGAAGGTAATGTTATAGCGTAAGTGTAACTGCCCTGGCCGGAAACGGTGAAGCTGGCTGCAGAAACAGTACCTGTAGTAGCAGGAAGGGTAACACCACCGCCGCCGCCTGTAGTACGGGTGCCCGCAGGAGCAAGTATTGCTGTACCAGCGAGAGAAGCAGAAACAGCTACATTACCAAAGTTCATGTCAACCGTTTTTACTATAGATATAGGAGTGATAATGGTAGCAGAAGCCGAAGCTGTTGCTGTTGCCTGGGCGAAAGATACATTAGTACCTGCGATGATGATTGCTGCTGTTGCGAATAATTTAGTTAAGTTTTTCATTTTGAGTTATTTTAGTTGGTTTGAGTTTGAATGTTTGTTTGTTTGAATAGTATATAACCAACGACGTGCCAAAATTTTAATTGATTGATAATCAATTAGTTGAGTTTTTGGCATAGCTTCAAATATTCCAAAATAAGGATGAAATTCCAAAAAATGGAATTTGCGAACATATGTGGACTTAAATTTGGTAATGCAGGGCGCTGCTACTATTTATGTGATGATTTTAAAAATAAACTCTTGCCTGGCGCTGGTTTCCCT
>Ga0207081_1198_pt1 | contig 10837 bp, 9 predicted proteins | sample Alteio_BWMinHeat_59_FD_153524 | JGI IMG/M metagenome (GOLD analysis project Ga0207081, IMG submission 153524) | Enriched cells from forest soil in Barre Woods Harvard Forest LTER site, Petersham, Massachusetts, United States -... | ecosystem: Environmental > Terrestrial > Soil > Temperate forest >... | reverse complement strand
AGCGGCGCGGCTCGTGCAGGGACCAGGGCCTGTTCGCCGCGGGCAGGTCGCGAAAGTAGCGGGCGATGCGGCCATCGGGTTCGTGGATGAGGATGCGGGGGTGGAGCATGGGGAGAGACCAGAGGGAAAGAAGACAGTGGACAGAAGGCAGAGTCTACGGAGGATCTTCGGTGATGGCGGAGGGTTCGGCGATGCCCAGGGCTTCCATGCGGCGGAGCAGGCGGGGGCGGAATATGGAGAGCATCTCGGCGGCGCGGGTTTTGTTCCCGCCGGCGCGGCTGAGGGCGACGAGGATCAGGCGGCGCTCCGCCTCTTCGAGGAGCTTTTCGAGGGGCAGGGGTGGGACCTCTTCCGTCGGTGTGGGGCGACCGCCGGCGGCGGTAACGCGAACGACAGTGGGGAGGTCGGGGACGTCGATGAGGATGCGCTGGACGGCGTCGGGGCTGACCGCGCTCGCCACAGGCTCGCGGCTAAGCGTGCGGGTGGCGTGAGTTCTCGCGGAGGACAATACGGAGAAGAGCTCGCGGAGATTGGCAGGCCAAGCGTACGTGCGAAGGCAATCGATAGCAGCGGCGCTGAGGGTTGTGGTTCGCGAATCGTCTTGCTGCAGGCGAGTCAAGAAGCTCTCGATCTGGTGCGGGATGTCGGTGGGTCTTTGCCGCAAGGGGATGAGATTGATCGACTGGATGGAGAGCGTGTTGTAGAGGTCGTCGAGGAGCAAACGCTTGTCCGAAGCATCGCTAACCGAGATGGTAACTGTGCCGGCGATGATGCGCGGCAGCTTCTCGGCACGAGGGGAGGGCAGGGTGGTTTCCTGGACGAATTCCAAGAGGCGGACCTGGAAATCGCGGGGGAGAAAGGCGGGCTCGCGGAGGTAGATGGTGCCGACGGGGATGTGTCCGTCGAGCACGTGTTCGCCGTAGAAGACCTCGGAGACGCTGGCGAGCGGCAGATGCTCGCAATCCAGGGCGATGAAGACCTGCTCGCGCATCGGACTCGCGGCGTGGATCGCACGGGCGAGCCATTCCTTGCCGGTGCCGCATTCGCCGTGCAGGAATACGGGAAAGCGGTTTTGCGAGGCGAGTCGAGCTTGCTCGACGGCCCGACGCATCGCGGGGTGGCTGCTTTGCAGGCAATCGAGCTGATAGCGTGCATAGGCGCGTTCGCGGAGTTGGGCCAGGCGCTCCAGTCGCGCGGGAGCTTGCGCGTCGTTCTGTTTTTTGCGATGTGCCGGCGGCGTGTCTTCGACGTGTTGTGGCGCGGATGTGTCCTCGGGGACCAGCTCGATGCGGCCGAGGATGAAGACCGTGCCGTCGGAATCGCACAGGGGCAGAAAATCGATGTTCCACCAGCGCTTGCCGGGCGGAGCTTCAGGCCGGAGCCGCCGAACACGAGCTGACTTGCCGGCGAAGACTTTGGGCGGCGGACAACAGAGGCTGCGTGCCGCGTCTTCGGCAGAAATGCCGAGTGCCGCTTCCCGGCGGCTGCAAGCAAGACGGCGAGCCTCGGCGTGGGGCACTTCTGTTAGCTGTTCCCAGGCGGGATTGACGTAGAGGAAACGACGGCGCTGGTTCATGAGGAAGATGGGATCGCGAGACTGTTCGAGCAGAGACGCCAGGCGGGCGGGCAGGTCAGAGGCCATGATCACGCGAAGAGACGGGCGACGACGAAGAGGATGAGCATGACGGCCACCAGGAATCCCGTGAGGCGTACGACCCAGCGAATTCCTTCACGTACTATGTGGCTCCATTCATCGTAGCGTGTCGCACCATAGACAATGCTCACGATGACGATCAAGATCGGCAGGTCGCGCCAGTAGATCTCACTGTTGACGACGGCTAGCAGAGACATATCAGCTAGCCGGAACAATTGCGCCATCAGCATGCTTGGTGCTTTCTTCTCGGGCCTTGGCGAGGGCCTCGGCGGTTATCGCGGGGCCGGCGAAGGCGTCGTAGATCACGAGGATGTTCAACACGCCGGCGACGACGGTGCAGACCCAGCCGATATCATAGCTCTTGTCGTCGTCGGTTTGCTGTTCGCCGATGGTCTTGGCGGCAACATCACGTGGCGCTTGAACTGGCTGGGGCCCTGCGTGTTGGTCGCCGGATGGAAGCGTGCCCTGCCGCAGCTCGTAAGGCGTGCGTTGCCACGTGCCAAAGAAGCGGTTGACGTTCTTTTGGGGGTCGGACGCCGTTTCGTAGTCGTAGGTAACGTACTGGACAATGGCAGGCCAGGCGACCACACCGGTCCAGAATTGTCCGAGGAACTGAGGACGGGCGAAGAAGTCACGCGTGAGACTGATGCGCGAGTCCGTTCCGGGATGCTCGATGGCCTGCGGCAGATAGACGTTTTGCCATTTGCCGAGGAACATGCCGTAGAAGAACAGGCCGTAGATGCCGACAAGGAACAGGATGCCCTTGCCGATGCGGCCCTGGTAGATCTGTCCGAGCCCGGGAACCAGATAGCTCAGGACGCCGGCGAGGAAGTCCTGTTTCGGAGCCGGAAGGGTGACGTTGGTCATGGCGACATTTTACAAGTCCCGGTCACGGGGGCCAACCGATCCATTCGAGGAAGAGTAGAATTACGGCGGCGCTGAGCAGGACGACGCCTGTCCAGCCAAGGATCTTTCGGCCGGAGGGTTGACGTGCCCAGCGGCCGGGTGCGCCGAGGCGTGACGCGGGGAAGTCGAAAAGCAAATTGATCCAGCCCAGCGGCCAGCGCCACAACGGCAAGGGTGCCTCCGCGCTGGTCGCCGTGATGGTGTCGACCGTCACGACAGGTTCGACAGGTTTGGCGATGGGTGTCGCGGACTTCGGTGCCGTCGTGGTGCCGGGAGGCACGATCCTGATCGTCGGCCCTTCTGCGGGGACAGGCGGCGCGGCCGGTGCCGCGGGAACTGCGACCGCTGGCGCAGGAGGCGGGGGTGTGGGTGTCCTGTAACTTGGCTGCCTGGCCGGTTCCTGCGCGGGTCTGGGCGAGCGCCTCAGGGGTGGCAACTCGTTCCTCGGTGAGGGGCGTTTCAAGCCGCCAGGACTGGACACGGTCGTGACCGAGGGTAGCTGAGGACTCTCGGACGCCGGCCTTTCCGCTACAGCCTCGGATGCGGGGTCTTCCATCGGCTCGACCGCCGGCAGTTCGAGCATGCGCTGCAAGAGGGCGTCGAGTTCATCGAGCTGCTCGCGACTGGTCTGGACGGTGGAACGTGAAGGGGTGGACATGATTTGCAGGCTCCGAAATAAAAAGTACGCGTGTCGAAGGCTTGGCGACGTTTCCATGGAACATCCGGGCAACGCTTCCTCGAAGCGTCGCTAACCGCGGGATTCTACCAATAATGGCCGACAGATTTTACATCAACTGTCCGCTGGCGGTGGGACCGGTCGTTCTCCAGGGCGCCGAGGCTCACCATCTCACCCATGTTCTCCGGGCACGTGCAGGCGACCAGGTCATCCTGTTCAACGGAGACGGGCACGAGTATCTGGCGGAAGTCATCAGTGTGGATCGTCGCGGAGTTGAATTGCAGGTGCGAAAACGGAACTCGCCGGCGCGCGAGGTTGGCCATCAACTGATCGTGGCGGCACCGGTACCGAAAGGGGACCGGGCTCAGTTCCTCGTGGAAAAGCTGACCGAACTTGGGGTGACGCGCTACGTGCCGTTGCGCACCCGGCGATCTGTCGTGCATCCACATGAGGCCAAGCTGGAGCGATTCGAGAGGTACGTCATCGAAGCCAGCAAGCAGTGTGGGCGCAACGTCCTCATGGCGATCGAGCCAATCGCGGACTGGGAGGAATTCTGTCAGCGCGGCAACATGCCGGCGGAGCGCTGGCTGGCCGAGGTCGGCGCGAAGTCCGTGCCCGGGGCGCGCGGGAGAGACCTTGTCGTTGCCGTCGGGCCGGAAGGTGGCTTTGTGGAAGAGGAATTGCAGCTTGCCGCCCTGCACGGATGGAAGTCGATCAGCCTCGGACCTCGGATTTTGCGCGTTGAGACGGCCGCCCTGGTCGCGGCAGTTCGGGCGATGGGCTACCTGACGGCCGTCACGTGAGTGATGCCGCCGGCGGTCCGTTCCCCCCTCACCGCCGCACTTTCCAACCTTCCAACTTGTCAAGTGGCGATATCACTTGAAAAGTTCGAAAGTCTCCGTAACACCTTGCCGCGGCTATACTTGCAATCGCGATGCCACCAACTTGTCAAGTGAAAAGCTCGCCATATCCCCGACTCTTCAGAGAATTTCGGCCTATTTTGGCAGAAAACTGCGAACCACTTGAAGGAAAGGCGTCCTCGATGTCTTCAAAACGGCAAGGCCTCAGTATGATATTGTCTAGCCTCCCCGCCAATTCGCCCATCGCCTTTCAGGTGTCTTCATGGATCGTTCGTACCGGATTTCGGCCCTGCTGCTGGTCTTATATCTGGGGGCCGGGTCGTCTGTTCTACGGGCCGACGAGAAGGCGACCCCGGAGCAAGTCAAGTTCTTCGAGCTGCAAGTGCTGCCGATCCTGCAGGCACACTGTTTCACGTGCCACGGCAGTGACAAGGATCCCAGGAGCGAACTGCGTCTGACAAGTCGAAACAGCGTTCTCAAGGGCGGCAAGCGCGGTCCGGCGGTGTCGCTGGAGAAGCCGGAGGAGAGCCGGCTGCTCAGCGCGATTCACTACCAGGACTTGAAAATGCCGCCGCGCGGAAAGCTACCGACGGCACACATCGACGTGCTCACGCGCTGGGTCAAGATGGGGATTCCCTTTAGCGACAAGGGTTCCGCCGAGGTGGTGCGAACCGGACCGCCGCAGGTCGATGAACGGGCACGGAGTTTCTGGGCGTTCCAGCCGGTGGTTCGCCCGGCCCTTCCGGAAGTCAAGAACCGCGATTGGCTCGCCAATCCCATCGATGCCTTCGTGCTGTCGAAGCTGGAGCAAAGCGGGTTCAAGCCCGCGCAGCCCGCTGACCGGACGACGTTGTTGCGCCGCGCCTACTATGCCGTGACCGGCCTGCCGCCCTCGCCAGACGAAGTGGACGCGTTCCTGGCGGACCAATCCTCGGATGCCTATGAGAAGGTCGTGGACCGGCTGCTGGCGTCGCGGCAGTACGGTGAGCATTGGGGCCGGCACTGGCTCGACCTGGTGCGCTATGCCGAGAGCAACAGCTTCGAGCGCGACGGCACCAAGCCTTTCGTCTGGCGCTATCGCGATTACGTCATGCGCTCGTTCAACCACGACAAACCCTATGACCGTTTCATTCGTGAGCAGCTTGCGGGCGATGAGCTAGAAGATGCGACCGAGGACAGTCTCATCGCGACAGGTTACTATCGCCTCGGCTTGTGGGACGATGAGCCCGCGGATCCCGTGCTGGCGTACTTCGACGGGCTGGACGACATCGGCATGACGACCGGCCAAACGTTCCTCGGGCTGACGGTGAATTGCGCTCGCTGCCACGACCACAAGATCGACCCGTTCCCGCAGAAGGACTACTATCGTCTACAAGCATTCTTCCGTGGTATTAGGCATTTCGGCGTGCGCAGCGACGAGTCGGTAGCCGAGGCCTCGCTGCGGTTTTTCGGCGGCGATGCGGCTGTGAGCAAGAGCCGCGATGCCCAGGCCGGCTTTCTGAAAAGGGTCGGCGAGCTGGACCGTGATCTCAAGGCTATCGAGGATCCCATTCACTCCAGGCTGCCGGGCGGCGAGATCGATGACTTCAAGTACCAGCAGTATCGCGTGCGCATCTTGCAAAAGCACGTGCCGGATCTCGTCAGCCAGGAGACGTTGGACCGTTACATTGCGCTGAGCGACGAGCGCGAGACGTTGTCCCGCAATCGTCCGATGACGCTCTTGCCGGCGTTGTGTGTTACCGAGGAAGGGCCGAAGCCGAAGGACACTTTCGTTTTGCGGCGTGGCAATCCGCAGAACCAGGGCGACAAAGTCGAGCCGGGAATCCCCTCGGTCTTGCTTCCTTCGGATGCGCGGGATCCGAGCATTCCTTCGCCTGCCAGGGACGCCAAGACGTCGGGCCGGCGCACCGTGCTCGCCGATTGGCTGGCAGACCCGAAGAATCCGCTCACCTGCCGGGTGATGGTGAATCGACTGTGGCAATACAACTTGGGTCGCGGCATCGTACGCTCGACCAACAACTTCGGTTACGCGGGCACGCCGCCGACGCATCCGGAATTGCTCGATTGGCTGGCGAGTGAGTTCGCCGCGGGCGGTATGCAGATGAAGCGCATGCAGCGGCTCATCTTGACTTCGAACACGTTTCGCATGTCGGCGAATGGGGCTGCGGAACTGGTTGCCAAGGACCCGGAGAACGATCTCCTGGGACGTTTTGATCTTCGCCGACTGACCGCCGAGGAAATGCGCGACTCGGTGCTGGCGGTATGCGGCAATCTGAATCGCACCAAGGCCGATGGGCCGAGCGTCTATCCCATCATTCCCGGTGATGTGCTGGCGGGACAATCAATGCCCGGTCACAACTGGGGCAAGTCGACACTGCAGGACGCCGCGTCGCGCAGCGTCTACGTGCATGTGAAGCGCTCGCTGGCGGTGCCGGTGCTCGCGGTCTTCGATGCCGCCGATCCCGACGCCCCGTGCCCGGTGCGGTTCACGACGACTCAGCCGACGCAGGCGCTGGCGATGCTCAACGGTGAGTTCGCGCAGACCGAGTCGAAGTTATTCGCCGAGAGCGTGCGCCGTGAGGCCGGCAATGAACCGGCGGAGCAGGTGCGCGTCGCCCTCAAGCGCGTCGTGCAGCGCACGCCGACGCAGGCGGAAGTGGATCGTGGGGTGCGCTTCATGCGAACGTTGCGCGAGAAGGATAAGTTATCGACGGAGGAAGCGCTCAAGCGGTTTTGTCTGCTGGCGCTGAACCTGAACGAATTCGTGTACCTGGATTAGGATGTGGCGACACGTTTTCAACGTGTCGAAAAACACCGACACGTTGAAAACATGTCGCCACGGTTGGATTAGACATCGAAGATGTCATTGACAGCGATCCGCCAGCCTGGAACGGCCGGCTCGGCATCGGCGGTCTCGCCACGCCGGTAGACAATGGGTTGCGCGGGCGCGCTTGCAAGAAAGGCAGTTATGGTTTCGGCCAGGGGATCAACGTCCCATACCACAAGGGTGCCCGCAACGAAGTAGTCGGCTCGCTTCGCCGCGATTTCCTTATCGGCAGCCCGGCCGTAATCGTTTTCACCGCGAACCTCGACGGCGAATGTCGGCGCACCTTCGATGAAGCGCATCCGGTTTTTCGGATGCGGACCTACGTAATAAGACGCATCGGGTGAGAATGACTCGCGACCCGAAGGCAGTTCGGGAACAGCGTAGGCAAGACCATCACCATAGGCCCAACCTTTTCCGATTTTCTTGGCGTGCAGCCTAAGGCTTACAAAGATCTCTCCGGCGACTGCGCTTGGTAAATCACCCGAAGCCATGTAACGAACGATCCTTCCTCCGATGAGTTCGGCCTTGCCTTCCTCACGGTAAAGATCATCCAGGGTAGCACGTGTTGTGGAGGCTGTTGCCATGGCGTGAATTATACCCGCCCTGCTCATGATTGGAACCGCAAATACAATGTGCAGTGTGGCGACATCCCGGCGCGCCGGGGTGTCGAGAATTACCGGCACGTTGAAAACGTGCCGCCACAGGACGTGAGGACTGGTTTGATGCGTAACTTTTGCGGGCGCACGCGGCGTGAGTTCTTGTGGGAGTCGGGCGGCGGCTTCATGTCGGTTGCCCTGGCTTCCATGTTGGGTTCCGATTTCTTCCGCACGCAGGGCGTTGCCGCGGACGGTGCAAGCACGTTTGTCAATCCTCTGGCGCCGAAGAAACCGCACTGGTCGCCGCAGGCCAAGAGCGTGATCTTCCTTTACATGTACGGCGGGCCGAGCCATATCGATACGTTCGATTACAAACCGGGGATGGTGGGTCGGGATAATCAGAGCGTCCAGGTCAAGACCTTCGGCCGCGGCGGACATCGCGACAAGGGGCGCATCGTCGAGCCGCGCTGGAAGTTCAAACAGTATGGCGAGTGCGGCAAGTGGGTGAGCGATCTCTTTCCAAACGTCGCCACCTGCGTGGACGACATTGCCTTCATCCACTCGATGACGGCCGATTCGCCCATCCATGGCTCAGCCATGATCCAGATGAATACGGGCAAGATCCTAAGCGGCAGCCCGTGCATGGGCTCGTGGGTCAATTACGGGCTGGGCAGCGAGAATGAAAACCTGCCTGGCTTCGTCGTCATGCTCGATCCGCGCGGCGGGCCCATTAGCGGCGCCAAGAACTGGTCGAGCGGCTACATGCCCGCGCAGTTCGAAGGCACGATTTTTCGCTCGCAGGGCACACCGATCCTCGATCTTGGCCGATCTGACGGCACCAGTGATGCCGAGCAGCGCCTGCTGCTGGACACATTGCGCGAATACAACGACGACCATCAGGCCCGGCACGAGGGCAGCCACGCACTTTCTGCCCGCATCGCCAGCTATGAGCTTGCCTACAAGATGCAGGCCTCCGCACCCGAGGCGACCGAACTGACTCAGGAGACGCAGCAAACCAAGGACATGTACGGGCTCGAAGACAAGCGCTGTGCCGTGTTTGCGCGGCAATGCCTGCTGGCGCGGCGCCTGGTGGAGCGCGGCGTGCGCTTCGTACAGATCTACTCCGGTGGCGCTCATAACGACGACAACTGGGATGCCCACGGCGATCTGCTCAAGAACCACGACCTGCATGCCGGCGAGACCGATAAGCCCATCGCCGCACTGCTCAAGGACCTCAAGCAGCGCGGACTCCTCGAGAGTACGCTGGTGGTATGGGGCGGTGAGTTCGGCCGGCAACCCACGGCGGAGTACGAGAAGGGCACTGGCCGCGACCACAACGCCTACGGGTTCACCATGTGGATGGCGGGCGGCGGGATCAAGGGTGGCACCACCGTGGGGACAACGGACGAACTTGGCAGCGCCGCTGTCGAGAAAGTGTTCCACGTCAAGCACCTGCACGCGACGATGCTGCACTTGCTCGGTCTCGACCCCAGCCTGTTGACCTATTTCTACAGCGGGTTGGATCAGAAGCTTGTGGGCGTCGAAGGGGCGGAGCCGATTGGGGAGATCATGGCGTGACGCGGTTGACCGGTGTAAAGTTGAGTTTTTGACATGGATGCCTCCCCACGTCAGACCGTTTATTACCTCCTCATCCTCATTACTCTCGCCATTGTCTGCGCCCGTATTCTGTCCGCTCAACTCGTCTTCGAGCCAGTCCTCAATCGCGATGAAGGCGATACCTCGACGTTCAAGCCGCGGACCTGGCCGGCGAAGCGACCCGATCCAGTGCCGACGTTTGGCTCCAATGACCGCTCGCGCTGGGCCACGGCCATCGCTCTCGTGGATCATGGCACCTACGTGATTGGGCGGCGCGATGCGAACCTGGAGAGCGTCAGCAATAAATACGGCAATGAGGGCATCATCTTCGACAGCGATGGCTGGAAGACGATCGATGTCGTGCTCAATCCGGAAACGCAGGAGTTTTATTCGAGCAAGCCGCCGCTTCTGGCCACACTCGTCGCAGGAGAGTACTGGCTGCTCAAGCACACTTTCGGCTGGTCGCTGAAGAACGCGCCGGGCAGCGATGTGCCGGACGACCGCTGGAAAGTGGTTCCGGTGATCCTGTTGACGCTGAACGCACTGCCGCTGCTGATTTACCTTCTGCTGCTGGCACGGATCGTTGAGGAATATGGAACCACGGACTGGGGCAGGATTTTCGTGGTGGCCGCCGCGTGTTTCGGCACGATGCTGACGCCGTTTGCCATAACGTTGAACAACCACTCAATCGCCACATGCTGTGTGATGTTTGCGCTGTACCCGATCATGAAGGGTAGAGGAATGGAAGAAGGGGAGAAAGGGAGAAGGGGAGAAGGGGAGAAGAACGGTGTTGTCTCCCTTTCTCCCCTTCTCCCCTTCTCCCATTCTTGCCCCCGACCGACGTCCCTCATCACCGCGGGGTTCTTTGCGGGGCTCACGGCGTGCCTCGAGTTGCCGGCTCTGTCGTTCGCGCTGCTGCTGTTCGTTGTGCTCGTGGTTCGATACTGGCGGCAAACGCTGCTCTTCTTCGTGCCGCCGGCGCTCATCCCTGTGGCGGCGTTCTTGCTGACCAACTGTCTTGCGGTCGGGCAGCTCGCTCCTGTTTACGAGAAGTTCGGGACGGAATGGTACGAGTATCGTGGCAGCGTGTGGAATGTGAAAGAGCGGGAAGCGGAGGCGGAAAAGGCGCGAAATGAAGGCGAGCCGGTGTGGCAGTTCCGCAATATAGATTGGGCGTGGCATCCCCAGGGGGCACACGAAAGCAAGTTGACGTACGCGTTTCATTTGCTTGTCGGCCACCATGGGCTGTTTTCGCTGATGCCGATCTTCATCCTGTCCGTTGTTGGCATGGTGTGGGGCGCAAATGCAACGCTTCTTCGAAGCGTCGCTAAACGGGGTCCCCTGGCGACGATGTCCGCTTGCGGCCTGCTCCTGGCGCTTGTGGTTATCGGGTTCTACATCTACAAGAGCCACAACTATGGCGGATGGACGAACGGACCACGCTGGTTGATGTGGCTGTCGCCGTTGTTGCTGCTGGCGATGCTGCCTGTCGCTGACGGGTTGGCCGATCGTCGTTGGGGCCGCTGGCTGGCGTATCTGTGTCTGGCGGTGTCGGTCTTTTCGATGAATTACTGGCTCTGGAACCCCTGGCGGCATCCGTGGATCTATAATCTCATGGAAAGCCAGGGATGGATCCAGTATTAGTGTGGCGGCAAGCCTTCAACTTGCCGCCACGGCCGAGGTCCTATGAATATCGACCCATCGTCCTCCGAATTTCGAAGC